>Ga0316219_1000709_pt1 | contig 42011 bp, 54 predicted proteins | sample TBH18003PmetaG_FD_203635 | JGI IMG/M metagenome (GOLD analysis project Ga0316219, IMG submission 203635) | Freshwater microbial communities from Trout Bog Lake, Wisconsin, USA - TBH18003P | ecosystem: Environmental > Aquatic > Freshwater > Lake > Hypolimnion/Profundal zone | place: USA...
GGTAAAATTGCCTGGGCCGGTGTAGCCCGTGTAGCCGGTGTAGCCCGTGTAGCCCGTGTGTCCCGTGTAGCCGCTGTACCCGGTCGGACCGGTGTACCCGGTGGCACCGAACGGGCCGGTGTAGCCCGGGCCGGTGTAGCCGGTGTGGCCGATGTAGCCGCTGTAGCCCGTGTAGCCGGTGTAGCTTTCCCCGTTGCTGCCGCTCGGACCTGTGTAGCCGGTGTAGCCGGTGTGGCCGATGTAGCCGCTGTAGCCCGTGTAGCCGGTGTAGCTTTCCCCGTTGCTGCCGCTCGGACCTGTGTAGCCGGTGTAGCCCGTCGCGCCGACCAGGCCGGTTGAGCCGGTGTCGCCCGTGTAGCCCGTGTAGCCGGTCGCACCGGTGGCTCCGTTGAAACCGGACGGACCCATGGGGCCGGTGTAGCCCGGACCCTGCGGGCCGATGTCTCCCGTGTAGCCCGTGTAGCCAGTCGCACCAGTCAATCCGGTCGGTCCCGCAGGACCGCCTGACGGGCCGGTGTAGCCCGTGTAGCCGGTGTATCCAGTTGCGCCTGTGTAGTCCATGGCTTAACTACGCACCGGTTTGGTCTGCTGGGGAATCAGCGCGCTCAGGTCCAAGCTCCGCACTTTGAGGTGTCCCATCTGCACGTTGGTCGTGCCCCAAACCTTGAAACCGGCAGCGGCTGCCCGCAGGCAAAAGGTGACATCCTCGCCCATGCGCTCGCCGTAGGCGTTCTGGTCGTGACCGTACCAAATCCAGTTGTCCGTGGTGGCATGCCGGGCGCGCATGGCCTCGAAAACGCTGCGGTGGATAAGCGTGCCGCCCATGCCCACCGTGGCCACGGTGCGGGTCGTCCGCGCCTGCAAGAGGTCCACCGTTCTCAGCCGCCCATTGCCGTCGGACTCCAGCCAGGTTGGATACGGCTTGCCGTCTGAGTAGTAGTTCAGGTACAGCGCCCCCAGGATTTTCTTGTCCTCTCCGGCCTCCGCCAGCAGCTCGTCGAGCGCCGAATGGCTGAACAGCATGTCGTGGTCCAGGCTGAAGAGCCAGGTGGCCGACGACTTGAGCAAATCCTCAGCCATCCGGTTTCTGGATTCCGGCATGTAGGCTCCGCCCACCGAGTTCAGCCCCATCACCCGCTGGCTGTTCGCAGCGTCCCAGAGGACCAGCTGGATGACCGCGTGCGCGAATGATTCGGCCAGGCTTGAGGCGTGGCAGTATCCGATTAAAACGTCTTTAGGCATGTTTACACTCCGGTGGCTTTCGTCGCCAGCAGGTAAGAACCGGAAAAGACCGTGGTCGTTTGTCCGGCGGTAGACGAAGCCACACCGATGGACACCGTGCCTGCGTTCGTGCTGTTGGTGATAACGGCGTAAATACGGTCAGACCCCGGCGTCGTGGTTACCGTGTGCAGGGCGGTCGTGGTAAGCGTGTTGATGGCGGTGAAGCGCTGGTAGCTGTTGGTCGTGATGGCGCTCGTGCTCGACAATATCCAGCCTTCCACCGTTGCCGAGGTCGGCGCTGTAATTTGGTATTTCACCCCGCCGGTCGAAGAGCACTGGACACTTCCGTGGTACTCGATGATCCAGATGTCACCAGATGCCGCGCTAAAGGCCAGATTCAAGTTTGTGCTGGTCGTGACGTTGGTCGTGAAATTTGACGTCAGCCTTTGCGCCGTCAAGGTCGAAGGTCCCGTGTAGCCCGTGTACCCCGTGTACCCGGTGTAGCCACTGTAGCCCGTTGGTCCTGTATACCCAGTGTACCCCGTGGGTCCGGTGTAGCCAGTGTAACCCGTAAAATTGCCAGGCCCGGTCGGACCGGTGTACCCGGTATAGCCAGTGAAATTGCCAGGCCCTGTATAGCCGGTGTACCCTGTATACCCGGTGTAGCCGGTGGGTGCGGTTGGGCCGGTGTACCCGGTGTAACCTGTGTAGCCAGTGTGTCCCGTGTAGCCGCTGTAGCCAGTGTAGCCCATCGAGCCGGTGTAGCCGGTGTAGCCGGTCACGCCCTGTGCCCCGGTGTAACCGGTGTAGCCCGTGGGGGCCATTGGACCCGTATACCCGGTATAGCCCGTGGGGCCGCTGTAACCGGTGTAGCCGGTCGGTGCGGTCGCTCCCGTGTAGCCCGTGTAACCTGTGTAGCCGCTGTAGCCGCTGTAGCCGGTGGGAGCTGTCGGCCCCGTGTAGCCGGTGTAGCCGGTGTAGCCAGTTGCGCCTTGCGGCCCCGTCACACCCTGCTGGCCGGTGTAGCCGGTGTAGCCGGTGGGTCCAACCGGACCCGTGTAGCCGGTGTACCCGCTGTAGCCGCTGTAGCCAGTCACCCCGGCTGGACCGGTGTACCCGGTGTATCCCGTGGGCGCTGTCGGCCCCGTGTAGCCGGTGTACCCGGTGTAGCCGCTGTAGCCGGTGAAATTGCCTGGGCCGGTGTAGCCCGTGTACCCGGTGTAGCCCGTGGGTCCGACGTACCCGGTATACCCGGTGTACCCGGAGATGTTCAGCTGGATCGCGACGTACCCGGTGTAGCCGGTCGCACCCGTGTAGCCGGTCGGACCCGTGCCGCCCAGGTAGCCTGCGGCTCCGGTGTACCCGGTGTAGCCGGTCGGACCCGTGAACCCCGTGTAGCCGGTGTACCCGGAGATGTTCAGCTGGACGGCGATGTACCCGGTGTAGCCGGTGTAGCCGGTGGGTCCAGCCGGACCCGTGTAGCCGGTCGGGCCAGTCGGTCCGCCCAGCACGGCCAGCGGGTAGCTGGGCGACGGCCCGGTGGGGCCGGTGGGAGCCGTCTCGTACTGGGTGGCGACCATGTACGACCAGAGCACGGGTACCGCGCCGTAGACGGCCAGGTCCGGCTCCGGCTGCGGCGGGGTGATCGCCACCAGGGCGACCAGGAGCCAGCCATTGTAGACAACCATGTCGCCCACCGCGTACGACTGGGTGGTGTCCCAGTCGCCGCGCGGGTTGACGAGGCTGCCCTGGATGTACTTGGACAGGCCGGTGGCCGTGACCAGCTGGTACACCACGGTCGGGTCCAGCGTCTGGGCCGAACCCAGCGGCGGCGGGGGCGTGACCGGGGGCGGCGTGGGGCTGCTGACCACCACGAGATTGAGCACCGCCCAGTTGGCCGGGCTGGCCGCGCCGTACACCAGCTGATCCGGGTTGGACGCGCTGCTGAGCGTGCTGCTGACCGCCGTCAGCGCCACGTACGTGGAGTCGCCATATTCCACCACGTCCTGGACGGCGTAAGCCGTGCCGGACACGAAGGTGCTCTGATAATGGAGAGTGCTGCCGCTGACGAAAGTCAGCCGCCCACTGCCATCAACATACTGATAATAGGCGGTCGACGAAAACATCGCCCTAACTCCAGGGCGGAAGACTGACCCGGCCTCAGCGCGTCCAGTTGGTTGAGCACGTCCTGGCCCCGCTGGGAGGCGCGCAGTTCCGGCGTCCAGACCGGCAGGTGCTCAACGGCGCGAATCAGCTTGCCCAGTTCGATCTCCAGCTGGCGGGCCGTGTCCCAGCCGTCGGGCGGCTTGACGTGGGTCTTCAGGTAAACATCCAGGTCGGCCATGGTTCGCGACGGGGACTCCAGGAAGTCCGTGCCGAACTTGTCGCTCAGCCGCTGGGCGGCGTCCGTGCGGGGAGTGGTGGTCTCTTCCATAAATCATTCCTGCCAATGCACGCAGCCCTGGGTGGAGCAGCTGGCCCCGACGTGGCCGTTGAGCGCCGAGCGGTGGTATTGCAGCCTGCCCGGGCAGACGGGGCAGTTGATCTCGCCGTTGCCCGCGAAGTAGTTGTCCTGCGGCTTGTGCCACCGGTGCTCGTTCTCGGGCCGGAGCGGCAGCACGCTCTTGTCGCCCTGCTTGTAGCGCAGGGCCAGGTCCTGGAGGATGGCGTCCCGGGCCAGCTCGATCTGATTGTGCGTAGACATAAATCAAGGCTGGCGCAGCAGGCACTCCACCCGCTCCGCATACTTGGCCATTTTACCTGCCGCGCTGATGGCGCAGTGCCGGTTGTAGGGGTTAAGCTGGAAGCTGATGTCCGCCTCCTTGAGCTGCCGCAACCACTCTTCGTGCTTGGCTTTCCACTGGGCGTACTTCTCCTGGGCCAGGCGCAGCTGCCGCTGCCGCCACCACCGACCGAGCGTTTGGATCATGTTCATGCTTGCTGTTATAGTTATGATGTTATGCACTGTCCCTCTCGTGATCTCACTCAACTGCTGGACGAGAACCAGGAAAACAACATCGCGGACCTGCTCGAAGCCTCTGGATTCCGCAACGGCTACGACTTCCACTTCCAGGCGGGAGACCTGGTGGTGGACAGCCCGCAGGTCGGCCAGGCCATGGCCGACGCCATGAACGACTCCGGCCAGTTCGTCCGGTCCGTGTACCGGCCTAGCAGCCGCCGGATCACGTACATGCCTTGTTAGCGGGCAGAAATTCCATTTCATCCAGAGTTTGACCGCCGTAGTCTTCGTATTCACCCTCGCGGCTTTCCGGAATGACGCAGTAGGGTGAGCGCAACAGCGCCAGCAGTTGCGCTCGCGACAGGGCGAGCCGGTGCGGCTTGATGAAGCCGAGCGCTTCATCGGCGTCAATCTGCTTCTGGTTGCGCCGGTACAGCTCCGTTACCTGCTCAACCAATTCCAGCGCGTTGCGCGCTTTCTCGCCGTTCCACGCCCAGCCTGATTGGTAAAATATGCCAGTTGGATACCCAAACCGGGTACAGGCTTCCATCTCCGACAGCATGAAGCTGAGCGCGCACACGCTGAGTTCAAAGCGCTCGTTCTGTTTTGCGCGCCGATAGCAGACGCACTCGTAACGACCCATGTCTAGCAGGCCGAATTTACCCCACAGCCATTTGCGAAAAACCTTCACGCGCTCGCGATCCGTATGCCACGGCATGCGCTGCTGCAAAAATCCACCGGGCGCGGCTGCGCCAGCACGTACCGATTCGCCTAGCGCCCGATAAAGCATGGTGCCCACCTCGTAAGACGCAGTCCGTGCATGTTCATCTTGGAATTGCTGCCAGCTGTCACCTAGCGGAGAAACACTCACCGGGTCTTCCAGTGGAGTCGGCTTGTTAGGACTCGTCAAGCTGTAGGCCAGCCAGGCCCGGAGAGCGTAGACTTCCTGGGCGGTCAGCTGGAGGTTCAAGATTACTTTTTCATTCGGATTCATAGGTCGTGGCTTTCTTCAGGCACTGGCATTCCCAGCACCGCATGGTTTTTGGTATCTTGCCAAAGTACTGATAATTCTTCCACTGGAAGCTGTGCCCGCACGCCAGCGTCAGCCACAGGGACGGGTAGCCCCGGTAGCCGTAGACGTAGCCGCTCTTGACCACGGCCTGGCGTTTGATGCGCGGGCTGCTCACACTCATGCTTTCATTTTACCGCACTCTTCGTTCGCGAGCTTGAGATCATCCAGCACCAGCTGGAGCCAGCCTGCCAGCCGTCGGACCGCAACCGGTCGAACTGTGGCAGCGTCTACATGTGCCAGCTTCAAGGCGATCTCCGTATGCAGGTCGGGAATGCGGCCCAGCAGCTCGTGGGCCTCCCACAGCCCTTTGGGCACTGGAGCTGACTTCTCAGCTTGCTTGTTCCACCACGCCTGCTCCTTTGGCACCAGCTCAATTTCCAGCCGCATGCCCCGCTGGCGTGCCGCGCTGACCATGTCCTCCAGGGTTAGCGAGGCAGCGATGGACTTAGCGCTTTTGGCCTTTTTCGTCTGAGTCGTTGTTTTCATTTTGTTTGTCATCTTCTACTGAATTCTCGCCCTCCTGCGTGGCGTATAAACTGTACAAATTAGGGTTTATATTTCCAGATTTAGCCATTTCCCAGAACATCATATTATCTGCCGAAGCGGTGTAATGCGCGACCAGATGTTTGGTCAGGTCTGCCCAGCTACCCAGCTCCTTGCCTGCCCAGCGCCACCCGGCCTGGGTGAGCACCGCCCCCTCCTGGCAGCCCAACACCCGGGTTGACAGCTCAATCCGCCTAAGCATATCCTTCTGCTCGCTTAAAGCGGGGCCATAGTTTTGCCCAAACCCAAAGGCGTCGTGCAGTTCACCCAGCCAAGCTTCAAATAGCGCCACTTTGCGCTTCAAACTCCAGCCGGTATCGTACGCAACCGTAAAATTCATCTCCTTCTTTGGCAGGCGCAGCGCAGAGCGCAGCGCGTAATACATTTTTTCATAGGCAGGCGCGTGTTCAGCCTCCATGCAAATCCGCAAATGCGCACCATAGGTTTGACCTGCTGGAGCGAACCACGGAGTGTTTTTGTCTTCTTCAATACTAGCGAGCCGGTGAAACAACAAGTCGCGCACGTAGCGAGCTTCCCGGGCGGTCAAGGTCACCGACATGACCACTTTATCGTCTGGCTTTAGGTGCTTCATATTTTTTGTGCTGTTCTTCCTCAAAGTAAGGATCGCGTTCAGCAAAGAACCGTTCCTCCGGGTCTTGTGCCGCAGCCTGGTCAGCCTTTTCGTGGCGGCGTCCGACCAGGAAGCCCACCAGACCGGCGAGGAACAGCGCGGTCCAGAACATGATTGAGTCCCACATAATTGTAGACAATAGCGGCGGTCCACGGCACAGTCAACATAAAATTTTATGGCATTATTCTACCACTCCGGCGAGTGCGGCGACGTGATCTACTCGCTGCCCGCCATGCGCGCCCTGGGCGGCGGCATCTACTACCTCAACACCGACCCGCGCTCCGGGCCGTACCTGTCCGCCGCCAAGGCCGCCGCGCTGCTTCCCCTCCTGGACCAGCAGCCCGGCGTGTTCAGCGTCGGCTCCGGGGACCAGCTCAAGCCGCAGCACTGCAACTTCAACCTGGACGGCTTCCGCAAGTACGCCGACTACGCCGTCTACGGATTCAACGTGCTCCAGATGTATTTCCGCGCCTTCGACCTGCCCTTCCACCTGAGCTATGGCCCCTGGCTGTCCGTCCAGAACCCGCTGACGCTCAGCCGCGTGGTGATCAACCGCACCGCCCGGCACCAGAACCCCGCCGTCTCCTGGCCCACCCTGCTGGACATGTTCTGCCAGAACACGATCCCGGTCTTCGTGGGCACCGACGCGGAATACACCGACTTCCTGAAGGCCGTGCCCGAGCACATCGTGCGCTACCAGCCCACGGACAATTTCCTGGAGGCCGCCCGGATCATCGCCGGGGCCGATCTGTTCATGGGCAACCAGTCCGCCTGCCTGGCCATCGCCGAGGGGCTGAAGAAGCCGATGGTGGTCGAGGCGTGCGCGGAGTACCCCAACTGCTATTTCCACCGCAACCACGCCACCTACTTTCCACCGCAGCCCCCGCCCCAAGTGCAACCCCAACCCCGAACCCACTGAACCTATGCCCCGCTTCCACCATTCCGGAGACCTCGGAGACGTCATCTATTCCCTGCCCACGGTCCGCGCCCTGGGCGGCGGCCACATCCAACTCGGCCCCAAGCCGGGCATCGGCACCCGGGTGCCCATGACCGCCCAGCGGTTCATGGCGCTCAAGCCGCTGCTCGAAGCCCAAAGCTACATCACCGGCGTCAGCTACGGCACCCAACCTGTAGACGTAGACCTGGACACCTTCCGGCTCTACCGCGACTGGAAGACCCACGGCTTGAACATCGCCGTCGCCCACTTGGTGGCCAACGAGCTGCCGCAAAGCCGCGCGGACATGGCGTGGCTGACTGTGCCGGACAAGCGCCAGGTCGCCAGCGTGATCATCAACCGCACCACCCGCTGGCAGAATTTCCGATTTGACTGGAACGCCGTGCTGGCCAAGCACCCCGCCGCCGTGTTCATCGGCCAGGAGCCGGAATTCAACTCCTTCGGCCACCCGCACCTCCCGCACGTGTTCCCGGACAGCCTGCTCGAAGCGGCCAGGATCATCGCGGGCGCGGACCTGTTCATCGGCAACCAGTCGCCGCTGTACGCCATCGCCGAGGGGCTGAAGATGGACACCGTGCTGGAGTTTTGCCCTGAAATGCCCAACTGCATGTTCCACCGGCCCAACGCGCGTTACAGTGTATGATTCAGGCGGTGCGGGCTGGACGCGTGTGCGCCCACGCCCCCGCCGCTGCCACCCTCAGACCTGCCGCTGCCACCCTCCAGACCCGCACCCAGCCCTCCAGCGTGTTCTTTCAGGTTGACTTTGTCCACTTTCGACGGCTAGGCTTGCCTAGCCGTCGACCGCTCATGCTTACGCCCACTTCCCTTCGCCCCGCCGGGCGCTCCCGGTGGCCGTTCTGGCGTCTACATTCCGTGCGGCCATGTTGGCGCTTTTCCGCCTATTTCAGCTTGATTTCGCCCCCAAATGGCACGATAAAAGTAAACACAATTTGCCTGACCCAACCCCATGGAAGACGACTCTGATCAAGCGGGCTTTGTCGAAATCGAGGTCCCCGTCAGCCGTTGCACGGAAAACCGTAACGTCTATCCCCGGCTGCCCTGCCGCAGCTATTCGGTCGAACATACGGTCGTTACCCGCAAGCAGCACCCACCAGTGCCCGAAGAAATCACCGAGGAGAACGTCAAGGGCGTGCTCGACTGCATCTGTCCGCTCTGCCACGGCCTGGGCTACCTGTCCTTCCGGATCGCTTCAGCGCCTGACTACCTGTTTTCCACGTGGAACCGCGTATCCTGCCCGGAGTGCAACCAGAAGCTCTGTACCTCCTCCGGCGACCCGGCTAACCTGCCCGCATGAACGCTCCCGCCTATCCCCGGCCTGCCTGGCTGGCCCACCACCCGCCGCTGCCGGACGTGATCGACGAGACCAACCTAAAGGCTGTGCTCAACACCCTGGAGCGCTCCCGGGTGGCCATCCAGGTCCTGGCGGACCGGGCACGGCGTCGCTTGAAGCTCAATGAGTCGATGCTGCTGGAACAGATCGTCAACGGCAATATCATGCCCATGAGCAACATGCCGGAGTCCATCATCCACACGGCTGAGAATCTCACGTACCATCGACGCCTAGCCCCATGACTGACCCCGTGCCGGACATCATTGACGAGGCCAACCTAAAGGCCGTGCTGGCCACCCTGGATAGCGCCAGCGTGGCCCAGCAGGTCCTGAACGACTGGCACCAGCATAAAGTGACCACGATACATCCACGCATCTATCTGGAGCTGGTTGAGAGCGCCTATTTCAAAACCACCGAGCCGCAACTACCCACCTGGGTGTACGCCAGGGTTCGCCGCCCATGAATCCCACTGACCTCCTCGACTGGCCTGCCGATCCTATCGGCTACGCCCACACGTCCCTGTGGCCTGTCCGGCTGGTCAAGGAGGGCTTCAAGGTGCCCGGCCTGAGAGTCAGCTACGCCAACGGCCTAGTCGTTCAGGGCGAGCACACCTGGCTGGCCACGCCGCTTTTCAACCTGCATAAGCGCCTGGGCATCTGCACGGTCCACGTGTACAGCGCCAGCGCCCAAGTGCCAGCCTGCATGTCCTGCTACCAGAAGCGCCCCGGTTTTAGGCTGCCCCGCCTGACCAACTGCTGGGACTGCCCGCCTGCCTCGGTGGTCAGCGCCTACCGGGCAATCAAGCCGGTGCTCCAGCGCATCACCATCACCAACACGGAAGCGTACACGAGCGGCGAAGTCGAAGCGGCCCTGATGGGTTTCCCGCTCGAACATCTCAAGATCACCTCCGGCGCAGCCTGCCCCTTCTGACCTATGAGCGAATGGAACAAATGCTGGGTGGCTGACGATCCGACCGAGGATGATGTAAAGAACCTACTTGGGTCTGAGGTAGTTAGCCGCGAACGCTGCATCAACTGGATCAAGACGCACGCCGACAACGAGGCCACCCGGCGCGTGGCGCTGGCCATCCAGCTGGACGAGCTGACGGCGCTGATCCACGGCGTGGAGAAGCGGTACGTGTTTGACCACCAGAACCAGCCGCGCGTGCGGATACGCCAGACGGACTGGGTCGTTAACCGGCGGGCAACCTTACACGGCCTCTCTTTGTTTTAGGTTTTTGGCTCTTTTCAGGAAACACTAAAACCTGGGTTTTTCCTAAAACCAAGCTAGTCCAGCGGGCTGGCGGGCGGGTTCTCCGCGAAGCGAACGCCGCCGATGTCGATAATGAAATTGATCAAGACATTCTGCGGCTGGCGCTCCTTCAGCACGTACAACTTGTCCGTGGCGGTCGTGATCTGCTGGCAGAGCATCAGGCTGGCCACCCGGTGTGCCGCTGCGCTCTCATGGGCGTGCTTAATCGCCCAAGCAATGCTCGCGTACAAGGTGACATGGTCGCCCATCAGCGCGGCCTTCACGCTCTCTTCGGTAGGTTCAATCGGCGGGGTCATAGTGCAACGGGGTGCCAAGGAGGTTCAGAATCGACGTGTGATCTTCATGGGTCAGGGAGCAGACCAGCCGGTCCACAAATGCGTTGTACAGCTCCTGGCCCATCAGTTTCTTGAGCACGCCCAGGCTCAGGTGGTTGATGTTGTCGTTAGGGCGGATCACCTGGGTCAGCCACTCTGGCGGCAGGCTGCCGCCCTGCTCGTCCAGGATTGTCTGCCACACGTGGTCGTCCCAGATGCCGCCCACCACCAGCACGCGCAGCCGGAACAGCGGCTCGCTGATCAGGGCTTTGACCTGCTCTTCGTTCATGTCCTCGGGCCAGACGGTGGGAGTAACCAGCGGGTTCATTTTATTGCTCTCAGGTGTGCGCGCCCGGCCAGCAGCGCGCCGAACTGCAAGGCCCAGTCGGCGTAGCGGTCCTTGCCCATCAGCCGGTACAGGCTGCTGCAACGCATGTGCTTGACCCAGCCCAGCGGCACGCCCACCAGGTGGCCGGACTGGGACAGGACCTCCAGCTCCGCTGCCAGCTCCTGCCAGCGCTCCTCGTCGACGCAGACACTGGCCATGAGGCCCAGGCGGAACACCGGGTGCAACAGCAGCGCCTTGACCTGGTCCTCGTCCATGTCCTCGGGCCAGACCAGGGGCTGGCGGTTCCGGGGATCAATCGGTTCGACGACCGGGGCGGAGCGCAGTTGAAACACTCTGGCCACGTGACCATTGACGGTCACTTCCTGGCTGCCGATGATTTCAGCATCCACTTCAAACGCAGGTGGTTCGTCCATATTTGACCTGGTCAACGCCTGGTCACAAGAACCAGAATAGCCGCTCGGTGCGCCATAGTAAAATTTTTTGTTGACATTTCAACTAAGTCCTTTAGGATGATCTTACTGTTATGAATGCAACAAATCAACCAGCACCCGAAGCGCCTTACCGGACCATGGAGATCGGCCTCAGCCGGTCAGACACACCCCGCATGTTTGCCGAGTTTGTGGAGTGGGTCGGCACCCGCCGCAAAGTCGCTTCCCGGCGCAATCTCTCCCGCGACGAAGACACGCAGGCCATGGCCTACGACTGGATTCGCAACGGCAACTACCCCAAAACCGTCATCGCGTAACATGCACCTCAAGCTCGCCCCCATCCCGGACATCGAACCGGCCCAGCTCAAAAAGCTCACCAAGCTGGCCCGCCAACTGGCCCAGCGCGCCCATGCCGGGCAGAAACGCAACAAGTCCGGTCTCGACTACTACACTCACCCGGAGGCGGTGGCCGCCCGGGTGGCCTACTACGACAAGCCCATCGCCTTCCTGCATGACGTCCTGGAGGACACCAACGTCACGGCAGGGGACCTGCGCCTGGCGTTCCCGGATTGGATCGTCCAGCGGGTGGTGCTGCTCACCCGGGAAAAAGGCGGTTCCTACTTCGATTACGTCATGGCCATCAGCTATGACGCGGCCACGCTCCGCGTCAAAATGGCCGACCTGGAGCACAACCTCTCCGACCTGGAGCCGGGCAACCTGCGGGATAAGTACCTCTTCGCCCACACCCTGCTGTCGACGCACCGCCTGGTCGACAGCCTCCACTTCAACATCCGCTACACCATGCTCACCGGAAAACCCAACCCCTGAAAAGCAATGAGGCGATCCCCTACCAGGGACCGCCTCACATTGCTTTTGCCTTTTTGCCTACGCCATTACAATACCTGCAACCAGACTACAATACCATGAAGAATAACGCAAGCGATAAATTCGAGAACGTGCTCGCCGCCGGGCTGGCCCACGTCCGGAAAGTCATCCAATTCAGCGCCGAGGGCCGCATCGCCTGGAAGGCCGATCAGCTGCCCGTGCCCGACGATGACCCCGACAAGGCGGCCAAGGTCAAGGCCGCCACCCGCCCGTTCGTGGGCACCGGCGAGGGCTACTGCGTCATGGTGCTCCAGGCCAACGTGACCATGACCGACGATCCGAACGAAAAACCCCGGGTCATCCACGACGGCATGCTCACCGCCAGCACCGCCCCGCACGCGGTCCGGCTCTCCGCCGAGCACGCCAGCACCCTCTGGCACCAGGCCGCCGCCAAATGCAACTAGGCCGTGAACCTGATCATGCCCTTTCTGCTTGAGCAGCTCGCGGCGGAGCACAACCGGCGCGTGGAGCGGCGGCGCGCCTACTACCGGCAGTGGCGCGCGCGGCACCCTGACGCCAACAAGCGCTACATCGCCCGCGCCAAGGCCCGCAACCCGGCGGCCTTCCGCGAGAAGCATCGGCGCAACCAGGCGCTCTGGCGGGCCAAGCGGCCCGAGGCGTACCGGGCCTATCAGCGCCACTACCACCAGACCGCCCAGGGCCGCGCCGTCCGCCGCCAGCGCGCGGAGCTGCGCAAGCTGGTCACCTGCGTCGAGTGCGGCCAGCAGGTGACCCGGGAGCGGAGCACCGGCTTTCCCAACCCCGTGCGGCGCACGTACAGCCTCTGCTGCGACTGCCACACCCCGGCGCGCGAGCTGGACCCGGTCTTGGAGTACCGGCCCGTGCTGCCCGACGTGATCGCCGACGACTACGAGGACAAGCTCCGGCTGGAGGACCGGCTGGAGGCGCTGGAGACCTGCCTGGCCGAGATGTCCGAGAAGCGCCGGACGATCATCCACCAGCGCCTGCTGGGCCTGTCCTTTGACGAGATCGCGGAGCGCTACCGGGTGACCCGGCAGTACGTCTGCGCCGAGGAGCTGCGCGCCCGGCGGCAGATACGCCAGCGGCTGCGCTACCAGGCGGCGCTGGAAAACCTGTACGCGCCTTGATTTTATGAAAACCAAAGCTAAAACCGTGAAGCTCAATGTCACCGCCGAAGAGCGGAAACACATCAACAACGACCCTAAATTCGTGCCCGCCCCGCCCGCACGGCCCAAGCTGCGCATCTGGTGGATTCCCCAGGTGCCCAAGCCCGCAGGCGCGGAGGGCTTCTATGTAGACGTAAACTCGCTCCGCGAGGCCAAGCTCCTGCTCGAAACCCTGGCCAAGTACGACCTGTACCAGTACCAGCACCGCATCAAGCCCGACTACGCCAACGCGGGCGGCCTGGAGGTCCAGGAACCCGACGGCGAGTGGTGCGACTGGTACAACGAGGAGGGCCAGGGCATTGATGACCTGGAGCTGAAAGACCTGTAATTTAAGCTATGGCCATGACCGAAGAATCAGTCGAGGACTTCCGGCGCGAGACGCTGGAGCAGGTGGACGCGCTGCTGGCCGCAGGCTGGTACTACGAGCTGCCCGAGATCGTCAACTTCGACCGGCCCTCGCGCAATTTCAGCGAGCCGTGGCAGTGGTACTGGCGCGCCCCCGCCAAAGGGGGCCGCAAGCGGGGCCGCCGCTACCTCTCCACCAGCCAGGCGTTCAACGCCATGTGCCGCCAGCTGGGCACGCGTTAAATTGATTAAAATTAAATGTTGACGAGATTCCGGATTTCGTCTACGCTCTCTGCATGATGAAAACAGCACTGTCCGCCCAGCCCCTTACCGACGTCCACGGCCACACCGCCGAGGAGGCCCGCGCGCTCTTTAACGCCAACCACGTGAGCCACCCCATTAACCTGCGCCACGGCGTCTGGTACGTCCGGGTCCTGACCAACCGCAACCACAAGGGCCACCGGGTGATGCCCTTCCCGGTCTACGTGGCCCTCGACCAGCGCAGCCAGCTGGTCAGCAACGGCACGCTCCGCGACACCATTGAACTGGCCCGCAAACCCGCCACCCAACCCTGACCTATGCCCATCAACAAGCAAGCCTGCGCCGAGCAGTTCGTCAGCGACCTGAGTGCCATGTCCAGCATGAGCCTGGCCCAGGCGTTCACCAACAACCTGTCCGAGAAGACCGCCCGCGACCTGTACCACGGCCACCTGGTCAAGCTTAACGCCGCCCGGCTCCTGTACCTGACCGGCAACCTGACCGACGAAGTCTACACTGCCCAGTACGACAGCCTGCTCCAGAAGCTGGACGTGCTCAAGCCCATCATCTGGCCCGGCAAATAAATTTATGAAAACTCAATACTACGCCAGCTCCAAGTCCCCTGAACTGTACTCCGTGCGCGGCGCGGTCGTGCGCCGCTGGTTCTCGGGACGCATCTGGAAACCTGTCATCGTCACGGTCGCAGACCTGGTCAAGTCTAACTTCAAGCCGGTCACCGACGCTTACGTAGACAGCGCCATCAAGCCCAAGGCAGCCAAGCGGGTCAAGCCCGCCCTGCCTGCCGCCTGCCGCGTCACCGTTAACCGGCAGCCCGCTGGCATCTATGTCGCCCTGGCACTGTCAAACGGCCACCACGTGATCATCAAGCGCGCCAAGGCCAGCGCCTGGAGCACCCACCCCAAGTGGAGCGCCCAGTACCAGGCCGAGATCAGCTGGAGCGGCGGCAACGGCAGCGAGTCCATCCCGCAGACGGGAGAAATGATCGAGCACCTGCGCTGGGCGGTGAGCATTGCCCGCAACCTGAACGTGCTCAACCCGGACAAGAGCACGGACGAAGAGCTGACCTGGCCCAAACGACTGTGATCCGATTATGAAAAAGATCGACTGGTCCAAATCGAACCTGTTGGTGGACTCGTACCTGAACCACCTGCATAACCCGGACGAAATCCCAGGCAAGTTTGGACGCACCTGGATGGAATTCGAGGCCCAGCGCCTGGGCATCGTCGAGAGCGCGCGCGACTGGAAGTTCGGCGAGTCGCACGCCCTCTGGTACGCCTGCCTGATCCGCAACAACCGGGCCTACGAGGTCAACCGCGCCGAAAAGGCTGTGGGTCTCGTCAAGGGCCGCACCACGTTGGGCACGATCCGCCAGCTGCGCCGGGGCCGGATGCGGGACACGGTCACCGCCCGCATGCTCGAAGAAATGATGCTCCAGAAGTAAATTTAAGTTCTAGTGTCCACGACAGCTTTCCGCTGTCCCCACTATTAACACATACCATGCCTAAAATCTGTTATCGCGCCAAGAAGTTCTCCGAAGACCGGACGGACAAAATCAATAAAACAAACGCTATCATTGAGGAATACAAGGCTCAAGGCTACGAATTAACTTTGCGGCAACTTTACTACCAATTTGTTAGCAGAAATTATATTCCAAATAATATGAGAGAGTACAAGAACCTGGGCGACATCGTCAACGATGCCCGCCTGGCTGGTCTGGTAGATTGGGAAGCTATCGTGGATTTGACCCGCGAGCTAAAAGCGCAGCCCTGCTGGGGATCACCGGCTGAAATCATCAGTGCCTGCGCCAGTCAATTCCGCATCGACAAGTGGGCACGGCAGCCTAACCGGGTGGAAGTCTGGATTGAAAAGGACAGCGTCAGCAACATCGTCAAGCCCACCTGCGAGGCCCTGGGCATCGCCTACTTCTCCTGCCGTGGCTACACCAGCCAGAGCGAGATGTGGGAGGCCGCGCAGCGCCTGCGCCGGTACTCCGAGGGCGGCCAGCCGCCCATCGTGTTCCACCTGGGCGACCATGACCCCTCGGGCATTGACATGACCCGCGACATCCTGGCGCGCCTGGAGGAGTTCTCCGGCGTAGACATTGAACTGCAACGCCTGGCCCTGAACATGGACCAGATCACCCAGTACGGCCCGCCGCCCAACCCGGCCAAGCTGACCGACAGCCGGGCCGAGGGCTACATCGCCAAGCACGGAAACGAGTCCTGGGAGCTGGACGCGCTCACGCCCGAGGTCATGTCCGGCATCATCAACAACGCCGTCATCGGCGTGCGCGACGCGGACCTCTGGGCCGAGGCCAAAGCCGAGGAGGAAATGCACCGGGTGCAGCTAGGCCAGGTGTCGGACAAATGGGACGAGATCACGGAGAATTTATGACTTTTAAGTGTCCACGCTGTTCCTACACCGTTGAACTAAACAGTGACCTGTTTGGCGGCGACATAAAGGTTAGGTGCCCTGAATGCGGCGCAAAGTCAGAGGTGACTAAAGTCATTAAAGTCAACGCCATGGACCTTTATCGTACCGCCAAGACCGTGGAAGACAAGCGAACCGTGGCCCGGCTGCTAAAAGAAGTCTGCGTCCAAGCGCAAAACTTTGAAGCCGCCGCCAAGTTCCGAGACCTAGAAAAACAATCATGAGCACCACCCTGGAAACACCCAAGCCTCCGACCGAGGTCAACATCCCTGACAACCCGTTCCTGGACGCCTACTGGCACCAGGAGCTGGAATTCCTGAACCTCCCGCCGGACAACCAGACCCAGGGCAAGGTGACCATCAACTGGACCAGCCTGGACGGGCGCTGCGATGACTATCTCAACGTCAACTTCCGGGTCAACAGCCCGGAATTCCCGCAGCTGATCCACGGCAACAAGCTGTGGATGTCCATCACCCCGATGGAAGTGCAGAGCGCCTACCTGGCGATCCACCGCGCCCACGGCACTGTGGTCAACGGCGGCCTGGGCCTGGGCTATTACGCCCTGCGCGCGGCGGCCAAGCCGGAGGTGGACCACGTGATTGTCTACGAGCTGGAGCCGGATGTGATCGCCTGGTTCCAGCGCGCGTACGCCGGACGCCCAGAGCTGGACAAGATCGAGATCGTCCAGGGCGACGCCACGGCGGTCAAAGGCTGCGAGGCTGACCTGGTGTTCATGGACATCTACGCGGACATGTGCCCGGACGCGGTCCTGACCCACATGCGCAAGTTCATGCGGAACAACAAGCCTGGGCGCTATCACTTCTGGGGCTGGGAGCGGGCGCTGGTCCACTACCTGCTCAGCCGCGACCTCAAGCGCAACCGCGAGAGCCTGTTCAAATACGGCGGCCCCGGCTGCTACATTGGCCGCGACTTCCTCAGCTGGTTCCACGCCTGGTCAACCACCAACACGCTGAGCTGGAGTCCGCTGGTGGATGATTTTTCCAAAAAGGCCGTGAACCTGATGTCCAACTACTTTCCGATATGAGCCTGACCTGCGCCGAGTGTCCCAAGCACTGCTGCGGCAAGTCCCACGTCGCGCCGCCCATCCTGCTCCCCTTCGAGGTCAGCGCCTACGCGCCCGAGGACAAATTCGTGGACCATGGCCTGTACCGCTTGAAGCGGTCGCCGGAAACGGGGAACTGCGTCCACCTCGGCCCCGGCCAACGGTGCCTCATTTACGGCTGGCGGCCCATGGAGTGCCGCCTCTACCCCTGGGTCATGAAGTACGACGCGGCGACCAAGACCGTGGGGCTGCAACTGCACGAAAGCTGCCCGCAGCATGCCGCCGCTGAAAAGCCCGTCCTGTCCGATCTCGTCCAGGCGGCTCGCGAAAGCTTCTGGCTGGCCTATGAGCAGTGCGAGTGCTAGCTTTTCGTCTACACGGTGACGCCGGGGTGGCATACGGCCAAGGGTCGCTCCCTTCACTTCGCTGGTTCGAGTCCAGCCGCCGCGCTTTTTGTTAAAATTTATTGTTGACGGCGGCCCGGTGTTCGTATACATTCATCCCATGATGAACAACACCTCCGCCACCGGCCAGCTGAACGCCCTCCGGGCGCAGCAGGATAAAATCACCAACCGCCTCAACACCGCGATCCGCGACGCGGGCTTCCAGGTCGAACAGACCGCCTACACGCTGGAAGTCACCCACGCCGAGCTGCCCAACTGGAAGCAGAAGGTTAGCATTCACGCCTCGCGCGACCGCTACGGCTCGGCTCCCGCCGTGCCCAAGGGCCTCGAAGTCACCTACGGCGAGCGCTACCAAAACCACACACGGGTCCGGCGCTACACCCAGCTCGATGGCATCGAGACCAAGATCATCGACAACCTGCTGGTGGACTTGGCGCTCGGCAAAGCCAGCAACGTCGCCCGCACTGAAGCCCAGAAGCGCGATGCCCGTGTCGCCGAGGTCCGCCGCCAGGACCTGAAGGGCATCGTTGTGCCGCCCGGCATGCAGCTGGCCGGGGTGGAGCAGCCTGACGGTTCCGTCAAGTACGCCGCCAGCTTCAGCACGTACGGCGACACGTTGAGCAACGTCAAGCTGACCGCCGCCCAGGCCCGCGCCCTGGCCAGCCTGGTGGGCGAGTTCATGCAAGTCGACAACAAGACCGTCATCCTCGGCAAGAGCACGGTCACCGAGGACACCGACTTTGTCCGCATGTTCGGGCACCACGGCTGGAACCACGTGCGGTCCGGGCACAGCACCTGGACGCTGGAACAGGCCGAGAAGATCATGGCCGAGAACCCGGACGTGCGGGGCTTCGTGGGCGAAGTCAAACTGCTCAGCTACGCCGAATTCGCCGCCATCAAATAATGGCCGTACTTAAAGCATGAGCACGGCTCGCCAGCACCTCACCGTCACCATGACCCCCGACGAGGCCACCGGCTGGGCTTTCCGCCTGTCCAAATCCGCCGACGAGGCGCGCTGCGAAACCCTGACCGTCCGCAAGCAGTTGGCATCCCGCCCGGTTTGAGCGTAGACTGCCTGCGTAGCTAGGTAACCTGCGCGTGCAGGTTCACATAAACATTATTACACAAAACAAACTATGAAAAACATGCTAATGCTCAGTCTGGGCGTGGCGCTGCTGATTACGGCAGGCTGCGCGTCGGCTCCCCCTCCCACTCCCGCCAGCGCCTGGCAGCCCGTGCCGCCCATGCCGCCGATCCCGCCCACGCGCAGCGTGGAGGCGGTCCCGCGCCATTCATTTGCCGCCCAGCGGCTCAGCCCGCCGTCCATGGCATCGGCCATCCTGTCCTGGAACGCCAGCCCGGACACGGCGGTCGCCACCAACGGTGGCTACAACATCTACATGGGCACCAATTCCGGTGTCTACACCACTGAATTCAACCTGGGCAACGTCCTGACCTTTACGGTCTCCAATCTGACGCGCGGGGTGACCTACTACTTCGCCGCCACCGCCTGGGTGACCAACACCGGCGGGACCAACCTCCTGGAGAGCGCCTACTCGAATGAAGCCAGCTATCAGCCCACCCTCGTGCCTGGGCCTCCCGGCAACCTCAACCTGATCATCGTGGCCATGACCGCGCCGAGCGCAGACGGCCCCTGGTACGCGCGCAGCATCATGCCCGCGCCCAACGTCGGCGACACCGGCTATTACCGCCTGGCCGCCAGCTCCAGCGAAGCCATGACTCTCTGGGCGTCAGCTGTCCAAGGGCCGTGGCAACCCTGCCTGAACGGCCCCTCGTTTGACCAGCCCATGGGCTACACCCGCCTTGACCTGCGCCACGCCTACTAAGGCTTGACCTGGTATTCCTTGCTGACCCCGATTTTCCGTGGATGGGTAGTCCCCGCCCACGGAAATTTTACGTAGCGCTGCTGTGTTTTTTCGTCGATCAGCGTCCCCTCCTTGATGTTGGCGTCAATCACCGTCAGCTTGCGCCCCTTCCAGACAATAGTGTCGCCCGGCTCGAAGGGAGCCTTGACCGGCGAACTCCAGCCACGCCACCGCTTGATGATCCGGTGGATGGACTGCTTGCGCATGCCGAAATTTGCGCCAATCTGGTCGTAGCGCTGGTGACCTGCCAGCTCCAGGATTTGAAGGTGCCGAACCGTCGGCTCAACCAGCCTGCGTCGGCCTCGCTGCCGCAGGTGCATGCCCGCCTTTTTAACCCACACGGTGAGCGTCGCCGGGCAGACGTTGGCCAGCTTCGCGATCTCGTCGGTGGTCATGCTGCCCTCTTGGTAACGCGTTAAGGCCAATTCCACTTCCTCGGGGGAGGTGGAATCGGCTTTGATGTTTTTCAGTTTCATAGTCAGTCAATGGTCTTGTAATGGCTGACTAGAGCCGGGCGGCTGGTGGTAGGCCAGGCCGCCCGGTAAAACGGACGAAAACTATTCTCCTTCTTCGGACTCGACGGGACGGATCGCCTCCAGGGCGATGCTGTTGGGCAGCGCGCCCAGCAGCGCCAGGTTGGCGTCCACGTCAAAGTCCTTGAACCGGCGCTCGTGGAAGTCTTCCTTGGGCACGAGCTTCTTGGTCAGGGACAAGGGCATGTCCACCTTGTGCTCCGCGCACACCGTCTTGAGCGCTTCCATGAACGCGTCGTAGCGCGCCTGCTGGAACTTTTTCTTTTTGGTCCGGGGGTCCTTCTCCATGAAGATGGAGGCGTCAAAAGCCGCCTCCAACTGCCACTCGCAATAGTCGTCCCACTTGGCTGGTAGACCGTCCTTGGTGGTGACCTGAAGGAACGCCGCCTTGACGGCCTCCGGGTCGTTCTTCAGGTTCTTGCGCGACCAGGTGAACTGGACCCGATCCACGGTTTCCTGATCCTCGGAATCCGCCTTGTCCACCAGGTTGACGGAGCTGATCAGCTCGGTGGCCGAGGTCGCCTCGACATTGTGCTCGAAGACGTGGAGCAGCCCGGCCTCTTGCAGCACCGGGGCGCACTCAGCTTTGACGGCTTCGGCTTTCTTCTGGTCGTCGCACGCCTGGGCGTAGCGACTGACGGCGTTCCCTTTGACGGGAATGGTTTCGATGGTCGACGTTTCCTTTTTGGAGGACTTCGTCGGAATACTGTCTAGTGTAGTTTTGGCCATAAGCAATGTAACTTTGTTCATGACCAATCTAGCGTATCGCGCCGCCCAGTCAACACTTAATTTTAATAAAATAACGAGACCGTCTACGCGGTAATGTTGATATAGGGCACCCCGTAGGTGGCGGAAGCCCCGAACCGGTCCGTGACCGACACCAGCCCCTCGATGGTGTCGCCCGCCTGGTAATTCGTCGAATTCAGCACCACCTTGGGACCCCAGTACAGCCCGGGCGTGGGCATTCCGGACTCGGTGTTGTCCTGGGTGAACTGCCACATGCCGGTCACCACGTCGCCGTTGGGGTCGGTGCCGGAGAAAGTGAAGACGATGTCCTTGGCCGCGCTCCGGCTGACGTCCTGGAAGGACGTGATCGGCACCCACTCCACTGTGGCCGAGATGATGTAGCTGGCCGAGCTGGAATCTGCCTCCAGCAGCACCGGAATGTCCACTTCCGTCACCCGCTTGACGCCCGTATACTGGTTGGTGTCCACCACGTAGCACACCGCCGTGCAGAGCTTCACCGTGCCGTTAGTAACGGTCTCGTTGTCGATGGGCCGGTAGAGGGTGTTCTGGTACTCGCCGTCCGCCAGCACGGTCGTGTCACTGTTCGTCGGGTTGACCGGCTGGCCGGGGTCGTTCCAGCCGTTGGTCCCGTAGAACGCCCAGCCGAAGGTGCAGACACCCTCCACGTCGTCGGCGTAGACGGTGAACTCCACCGTCTGGCCGCTGCCGATGCGCTGCGTGGGCAGCGAGCTGGCGTCCGCCGTCGGACCGCTGCTGCTGCTCCCGATGGCCACCGGGTTGGCGGGCACAAAACCGCGCAGGTCAAAATTGACGTAGAGCAGGCCGCCGTCCTTGTCCGTCACCTGGCAGGTGATCACCCGGTCACTGGCCACGGTGGTGGTGAACGTGTTCGTGTAGGCCGTGAGCACGATGTTCTGCGTGTAGCCGTTAACGGTCCAAGGCACGGTAATCGTAGACGGTCCGGACCAGGTGCCTAAACCCAGGGAAGTGGCCCCGTCGTACCATACCACGTTTCCGGAAGTACTCAGATCGTTGCTGTCCGGATCACAGACCGTGACCGACGCCGTCGTCTGATAGCTGAAATACTGGTCGTTGGCCGTCAGCGCCGCGCCCAGGTGGCTGCTGTTCGTGGTGATGGCTATCGGCCCGTTGTTTACCGCCAGGGTGCCGCGCAAAACCGTGGTGCTGCCGTCCACCGCCGTGGGATAGCAGGCCATCTGCAACCCCTGCGGACCGTACGGTCCCGGATTGCTGCCTTGGTTCAGTATCTTAGTAGCCGACGGCCCGGGCGTCGCGGTGCCAGTGCCGTCCCACCACTTCCAAACATAGGCAGCCACTCCGCTGGTGTCGCCGGTGGTCTGCGCCGTGAACGTCACCTCGTAGCCGGTCTGGTACTGGAAACCGAGGCCGTAGTCGGGCGTGAGAACCAGCCCGGTATAGGTGGGCAGTGTCCAGACAGTGCCGTCCACCAGTGTCGGAATCGTGCCGGTGCTGAAAATGTCCTCCATCCGGTCGTTGGTCAAACCCGTGAGCAGTGCGGACACCGGTGACGGGCTGGCCACGGTGTCGTTAGCCGGATAGTACGTGGACTCCTGCTGCGAGCTGGCCACCGTGCCGTAACTGTTCATCGCCGCCAGCCAGCCGCCCGGCGTGGTGCCGGTGTTAGTGGCGTCCAGGGCGAGCAGGATCGGCGTGCAGGGATTGGGGACGCAGAACTGCACCTCCCACGGCTCAGTGTGCATCCGCCGCAATGCGTAGCTGTAGATGATCAGCTGGCGCGAGGTGCCCCGGCTGGTGTCGCTCAGCGCATTGGTCAGCTCCACGCTGAACAGGTACGCGCCCGAGATGGTGGTAGGCACGTTGATCGTGAACACATCCGTACCTTGAATGTTGTAGCCGCTGCGCCCCTCCAGCAGCTTGTACGCGTAGACATTTGAACCCAGCGTCAGGTTGACGACAAAGCCGTCGAAGTCCTGGTCCAGCAGCCCGACGCAGCCGCTCGTGATGGTCAGCTTGTACTGGCCTGCCGGGAGGCTGGTGCTGTTGCTGAACTCCAGGACGCCGTTCTCGCCGATGACCGGCTGCTTTAGGTTTCCGTCGAGGCCGACGATGCTGGGCATGTCTGTCGGGTCCACGCCGTTGTCCCCGGGCGTCAGCGAGTCCAGGTCCGTCCAGGCCGTGGCCGCCGGGTTGACGCTGGCGATGGCGCGACTCTCCAGGTACATGTAGATCGGCGTCAAGCCGGAATGGCCGTCGTAAGCGTGCGCACCGGTCAAAACGCTCAGCCGCAGCGGCAGCACGAACGCCCCGGCACGTTCATCGGTGGGCGCATAATTTAACGTGGGTGTGGACGCGGCGTGGGTCGCGTCCAGCCAGCCCACGTACAGCGGCTTGGTCGCCTGGTCGAGATCGCAAAACCAAATCTTGTCCCGAAACACGTTGGTCTGGGCCATCAGCTCCGGCGCGGTCGAGCCGGTGATTGCCGACCAGAAGGTGTTGGTGCCGGGCAGGTACCCGTACTGGTTGCTGTACGCGTGCGTGCCGTAGGCCGTCATCTCCAGCGTCTGCTGGCCCAGCGTGTACTGCGCGGGCGGCAGCCTGCCGCCGCCAAGGCCGGTCTCCTGGTAGCGGTCCTCGCCGGTGTAGACGCCCATGCTGTCATAGCGCCGGACCAGGCCGAGATTCTCCGATTGATAGGACGCGGGCAGGTTGTCCAGCACCACCCAGCCGGAACCAAGCACGCGCAGCCCGTAGCGGTCCTGCCGGTCCAAGGTCAGCACCCGGCCCAGCGGGTACGGGCACAGGGTGGGCGTTGGCTGGTAGTTGAGCACCATGGCCAGGTCCGCCGCGCTCTTTTCGAGATTCCACAAGCGCAAGTCATGCAGCTTCAGGCTCGCCCCGGAGGCGGAGACCAGCAGGGATTGGTCCGTGTCGTCGGGACTGGTCAAAGGGAAGGAACCGGTCAGCGCCGTGGGCGAGACCAAGCCGCCAGAGACGGTCCCGTAGCCCAGGGTCGCCGTCTCGGCGTCCTTGGTCAGGTAGACAAAATACCAGTCTCCGTACGCAAACGCCGTGGTGGACCCGACCGAGACGTAGGTGCCGTCAAACCGGCGCACGTAGCCGATGACCGCGCGACCCGGCGTAAGCGTCAGCTTCAGCGGGCCGCAGCGCACGAAAACCTGCTCCGTCAGCGGAGCCACGGTCAGGTTAACCCAGAACGCAACGCTGGCTTCCTCCGCAATCTCCCGGAACTTGGTCTGTTGCAGCCAGGCGCTGGAGAGGGTCAGCACCCAGCCGAAATATGGATCGAACACGCGGTCGCTGGCCGTCAGCCCGACCCAGGTGCTGACATCCGCCTTGTAGCTGTGGTCCGCCATCAGCAGCTGGTCCTCGGGATGCTCGTCCAAGGGCAACCAGCACACCAGCCCGTCCCGGTGGTGGGAACCGTAGAAAGCGGGCAGGTCTGCCACCAGCACGCCCTGGCAAAGCCCGACGTGATAGAGGCTGTAGGTCCCGTTGAAAATGGTGTCGTAAACCGTGCGCGTGCAGCCGGGCGTGCTGCCCAGGCCGGGGTCCACCGGCTTGGGATCGCTGGTATCGTAAACCGTATACGCGGACAGGTCCCGAAACACACCCTGGTAGCCGATGGCCAGCTGGCCCGGCTGATAGGTCGAGTCCATGGGCCGGGTGTCATAGGTGTATCGGAAGGGCAGCGCCTGGCTGGTCACGCCGTAGACATTAAGCTCCGCCCCGCTCTGATCCCGGAACACGGTGTCCGTGCTGAGTATGTCGATGCCGACCTCCGTGCCCGCCAGATAGATGTCCAGGTCCGCCAGTTCGCCGCCCACCACCAGGGAGCGCCGCCAGGCAAAATCGTCGACCGCATACTTGAACGCATCCAGCGTGCCGTTGAGCGGATCATCCTCTTCATCCTCCGCGCGCAGCTGATAGGCCACTGTACCGGACTCCTTGTCGGCCAGGGACGGCTCGTTCCGGATGACTTCCGTGCTAAACGGCACCCAGTACACCACCACCTGGGCACCCGGCCAGTCGCTGGAGTTGACCCAGTGGTAGACGCCGGTGGCGGCGTTGAAGGTACCGGCGCTGATGTTGTCCGCGCCCTGGTAATAGCCCAGCTGCGGGTTGTTCGGGGACGACTCAGCGGTAAAACTGAGCTGACCGCTGATCGGCACGATGTCCCAGTTTTGAATCCAGGTGAACGGCGAGGTGAACACCTCGATGCCGCCCGAGTTAATCCAGTCGCCCGCGAACGTCAACGAACACTTGGTCTGCGTGGCCAGCAGGCCACCGGCATATATCTGCGTCCAGTTGGTGGCCCGCGTGCCCAGCCACCAAAAATCATAGCGGACGCCGATCACCCCGGTCCAGGTCATGTACACGTACGGAATGGGCGAGACGGACGCCAGCGCCACGCAGTCCGGCAGCACCGAGATGGTGCCGTCGTAGACGGTCGTGCCCGCCGAGGCGGTGAACAGCAGGCTCTCTGTCCCGTACGCCGCGTAGGGCGCTTTGTCGTCGTTGAGGAAGCCCACCTGGCTGCGCCGGGGCGACCGCGTGGCCGCCCGGGTCTCCTCCATGGCTTGCACCACTTGCACGCCCGCCGCCACCATGTAGCTCGTATTCAGCTGCCGCGTCAGCGCCGGGTTGGCTTCAGCGGGGTGGGTCACGGACGTGCCGTAGTCGGCCACGCTCAGCCAGTCAACCGACAGCGGGCTGTTGGCGTACGTGCCGCCGGTATAGGGCATGTACGGCGACACCGCCGTTCCGTAGACAGTCACCGGGTTGGCCGCCAGGTTGGCGTTGGTCGTCGTCGCCCGGCTGCCGAATAGCTCCTCGGCGTGGTCCATGTCCATGGTCAAGCCCAGGTCGAAGTAGCTGGACCGGTACTTGATCGCCGAGAGATTGTCCTCGATGCTGACCACGCACAGGCTGCCGGTCGTGGCGAAGTTCAGCACCACTCCGTTGAAGCTGTCCCCCTCGGCAATCGCCTGGAAGATCACGCCGCTGTTGGGATCGGTCGCCGACGCCCGCAGCTCCGGCAGGCCGCCCGCCAGGACCAGGCTGCCGCTGTAGGTGGTGGCCGGATCAGTGCCTGCGAATGGGTGCGTGATGGTGCCGTTGGCCACCGGCCCGACGATGCTGGTCTGCACCCATGGGTTCATGCCGTCGATGCTCTCCGGATAAAAGCCCGTGCTGCTCGTGCCGTTGCTGGCCGTGCCGCTCCAGCTGAAGAAGGCTCCGTCGCGGTAGGCGAACGGGTCATAAAACACCGAGATCGTCTGCGCCGGAAAGTACTCCGTCTGCGCGGAAAAATCCGCGTCGTTGGCCGGATCACCCACGTCGTTGGGATTGCGCGGCGACAGGCGCGTCCAAAGCGGCGTGTACCGGACGTCGTCAAAACCCAGAATCCGGCCCAGCACCTCGAAGCTCTGTGCCGAGCCTTTGATCTTCAGCCGGGGAAACCAGGTGTTGACCAGCTGGATGTGCGCCTGCGACTGCCCGGCGGCGGTCAGGGCCTGGCTCTGGTGGAGCACCGCGCCCAGCGTGGCCGCCAGGTAGGACAGGATGTTCGCGTCCACCTGGCGCAGCAGGTCCACGCCGTAGCGCACGTTGGCAATGCTGGACAGGGTGAGGCCCAGCTGGGACGCCGCCCAGGTTGAGAGGTACGGGCTGCCGTCCGGCGGGGTGGATGGATCAATGTCCAGGCTGCGGGTGTAGACCGTGCCCCATTGCCCGGTGATGTCCACCAGGACGGCGTTGTTGCCTGTTTCCGGCAACGTCCCGGGCGTCCAGAAATCGCCCATCTTCTTGGTATACGACCGCAGGTCGCTCAACCGGTCCTGAAACCCGCCAATCACCGCGCTGACGAGACCATTCTCGTCGCCGGTGACGACGGCGTTAGGCAGCTTGTTGTAAAGCAGACCTTCGATTAAATTGCCAATGCTCACGACGTAACTATCCGCTTCGATCCTTTTTCAAAGAACCGGGCGGCTGGCCCGTTTCTTCTTCCGGTGCCGCATAAACCGGCTCAGGTCGTCGCTGCTGGCGGGAAAGGGCAAATCGGCGTACGGATCGGATTTGGCCGCGTGGTCAAATTTCACATTCTCGGGACCGTTTTCGGCCAGGGCTTCGGCCATGCGGCTGAACCGTTGATACCAGGTCCCCACGCCCAGCTGCGGATGCGCGTGGTAGGGCGCATAGCGCTCCAAGGCGTTGAACAGGTTAACCCAAGTTCCCGCGCTTCGGCTGTCCGGACCGGATAGCTGGGTCACTGTCGTGCCGTAGTACTTGATCAAGGCGTTCCTGCCGGTCGTTCCCGGCACCTCCTTGTAGGTCCAGGCGCTGGCGGGCAGCTCGTTCACGTAGCGCTGTGGATCAACGCTGTCCGCGCTCTCCTGCGCCGCCGCGCGACCGTGCTGCTGGATGTAGTCCGTGGCGTCCCGCACAAAGCGTTGAAACGTCTTGGGGTACCGCTGCCGGTTGTACCAGTACTTCTCGGCCATGCCCCAGTGGCCGTTGCGCAGCCGGGCCAGCATCTGCTCCGAGTTCAAGCCCTGCCGCCGCCAGGAGTCCACCATGCTGGCCGCCCAGGCCATGACCTCTTGCTTCTGCTGAAGATACCGGTCCTGGTCCAGGTGTCCCCTGGGCGTCACCCAGGCGGTGGCATCCGCTGTGACTTTAGCCGGATCGGACATGTTGGTGAGCTGATGCCCGTGGACCAGTTCGTGATAGATCACCGGCGCGTATACGCGCGTCAGCTTCTGCTGGCGCAGCATGTACCGGTCCGGCACCCGCAGGTAGACGCCGGTGTCGGTCGCCATGCCGGGCGTGCCCGGACACAGGGCCATGTCCGGATGCTGCTCGAACTTAACGCCAAACTTGGACAGCTCGTCGTTGGCCAGCGTGACAAACACCCGGGGGTCGTCGTTGCAGCTGTCCTGCGCCTGCTGGATGATCTGGTTGATCTCCTCCATGTCCGCCTGGCTCGGTCCCACCGCCGCCTCGTGCATCAGCCCGTGCTGCTTGACCTTGGAAAAAAGCAGGACCTCCTGGTGCCGGGGTGCCTGGTCATCGTCGCCCGCGCCCTTCCAGACCATGCCGTAAGCCATCCACTCCGCGCCGTCCTCAAAGATGTCCATGCCCTCCAGCTGGTCGCAGGTGCCTTTTTTCACGTAGGCGACGGTCAGGTGCGGGTGGTATTCCGGATGCCGGTCCTCGTTGGGCACCTCGCGGCTGATCTGGCTGTTGAGGTGGCGCAGCCAGTCCGACTCCACGTCGCACTTGACCACGTCAAACTTCTCGTTCCGGAAGAGGCTGACCTTGCCCACCGTGATGGGGAAGGGCTGGGTCGTGTGCGCGATATTGTAGACGCTGGCCGTGGGAATCGGCTCGGTCATGCCGAACTTCACGGTGACGTGGGCCTCCAGCTCGCGCCCCATGTCGCCGTTGTCGCCGACGAACAGGACGTCGTCGGGGATGTTCAACTCGCCCCACTCCACCACCCGGTCGCCGATCTCCGTGGGCGCGTCGATCATCAGGCAGGAGTAGCTGTACGCCTTCTCCAGCAGCAAATCAGTCAGTCTCGTTGCGTTCATTCCAGGCTCCAAAAGAACCGGGGATGCGCGCCGGTTGAGGTTTCGTCCAGGATCGCCGGTGACGTGTAGACGCCCTGCTGCGCCAGCAGGTTGAAGACCTCGCGGCCCACCGCCTCCTTAAGCGCCGCCTGGCCCGGCACCGTCAGCGCCGGTTCGGCGTCGCACTCCAGGGTGATCCGGTCGCCCAGGTCCGCCAGGTGGACGCTGTACAGTTCCGCGCCCACGCGCTCCGCCGCCGCTTCGAGCACCGGCTGAAGCTCGCGCAGCAGGCTGTCGCCCAGCTTGAGCTGCAACTGGTTGCGGTCCTCCGGGAACCGGGTCATTTCCAGCTCCAGCAGCGGCGTGCTACACTCTTCGCGATAATAGTCCGCCGACGAGTCCTTCTCGTCCGGCCACCCGCCGTCAGCTTCAATTCTCTCGGTGCTGATCGCCCCCTTGTGCGCCTCCAGCATCATGCTGGCCAGGTCGTTGTCGTATTCCAAGCCGTTGCCGTTATCCTCGGAGGCTTTCTCGAACGCCTCCGTCAGGCTCTTCCAGGGGACCAGAACCAGAAACACGTCTTTGCCGGTGCTGGTCGTGCCCCACTCACTCTTGATCGCATCCAATTCACTGAGGGCGAGCTTCGTGACCTTGGATTCCAGCTGATCCCGGGAAACCATGGAAAGCATGTTGGCCGCGCCGTTTTGCACGGCTTCGATGATGTCATCGTAGGTGCCTTGGGACTCCTCCTCGGGGTTGGGGTCTTTGACCCACTCCCACAGGTCCGAATCAGTGTACTCATTGAGCATGTCCCGGGTGACCACGACCCACGCGCCTTCGCCGGTGGGACCGCCCTCCGGGAAAAACACCTCCCGGTTGATCAGCAAATCACGGATATACGCGTACGCCTTGGGCGTAAGCCAGTCCAGGGCGTCGCCCAGGTCGGGCCGACTATGTTTGTCGTAATGATAATCAAACCAGTCGTACGTCTCGCCCTGGAACACGTCCGACGCCCAGTTTTCGTTGTCGAACAACACCGCCAAAGCCTCGTAGCCGTAATAGCCCAGCCAGGCTCCGCGCGCCTCCAGCTTGGCTGTGTCCGGCTTGAGGTAGTCAGCCGCCGATTTCAGGTCGCCGCTCACCGCCGCCCGCAGCCCCAGGAATAGCCCAAACCGTTTCAACTCCCGCGCTATCGGATGCCGGGCGTACGACTTGATAAACCGCTGGACTTCCCCGTTGCCTCCCAGGATATTGAGACAGGCCAGGGTGTTGCCGAATTCCCGGATGACTTTGTCGTTCTGATAGTCGTCGGTGGACCGCACGGTCGCCCGCCACTTGCCGCGCACGAGGGCGATCAACCCACGGCGCGCGGACCTGCCGTACGCTTTATCCGCGCACACCTCCCAGACCTTTGTCCGGCTCATGCCGATAGGTTCGATCTGGCCGTCCTCGATGTTGAAGGCCCCCAGGCACCGGTTGGTGTCAGCGGTCAGCACGACCACGGGAAAGCCGTAGTACAGGTTCCCTGGATTCCGCTCAAATCCGTTTTGCGGCCTGCCTAGTTGCAGCGCATTCAGAGCTGGCATGTCCAAGGGCCGGACAATTCGGACCGAGTTGTCCCTCCATAGCTCCTGAATGCGCATGTCACCACCGCGACGCAACCAGGCTTCCGGGTCAAAATTGTCGTCCGGCGGCAGGTCATGGTCCGCTTCATTAAGGCTCAGCGCCGCGCGCTGGCTGCCCGTGGCCAAGCGCGCGGGCGCGCCGGGCATGGAATTACCCTCAAACAGCCTGCGGGCCTCCCCCAGAGGCAGCTGAGGGTGCTCCAGCGGCTCGTGGCGGTCCGCCTGGCGCAGCACCTGAGCGGCTTCGGGCCGGTTGAGCAGGACCTTCATGCCGTCCTTGAAGTAATTCCGCCAGCTGCGGCCCAGCTTGTCGAAACCCATGGGGTCCGCCATGGAGCACACCCAGTACGGGTCCTCACCGTAATCGTCCTTGACGGGAATCCAGCGCGGACGGGTGGTGTCGTGATATACGCCGTCCGGCGTCAGCCGGAGAAAGAAGCGGTACAGGTCCTCGTTGTCCATCTTGGCGTACGCTCGCTGACACTCCGGGTCCTGGGGCACTAACACTGACCGCACCAGTTCGTCGAAAACGTCTCCCTGGGTGCGCGCACCTGTCGGAGTATCCTCCGTGGACGGCGACTCCCAGAACTCCCGCTTGATCTGCTGCCACCGGCGCTGGAAGCCAGCCAGGTTGGGCAGCTGCTCCAGGAACCATTCCACGTGCTCCGGTTCCACGTGTTTTTCCACGTCCATGTACACGCTGGATTCACCGTCCCGCTCCGGCCAGGTTTGCACCTCCTGACACCACTCCCAGAAAATCTTGGTGCTGCGCACCTGGCTGATCACGAAGGCCGTGAACGAATCCGCCGCCAGCGCCATCAGCGTTTTCTTCAGCTCGGGCATGCCGTCGCTTTCCGCCCAGCGCTGCTGCTCCTTCATTTCCAGCTCCTGCGCCTCGTCTTCGTCCAGGACCGGGTAGTCGCCGCAGAGCACCTTCAGGTCTTCAATGAACTGATCCCAGTCGTCCGGGTCAACTGCCGCCAGATACCGCTCCAGATCGCCGTTGGATTCCTTGGCCTTGTCCGGATCAATCGCCAGACCGCTGTCCTGCTGATGCAACCATGGGTAGCTCTTCACCATGTGCTTGAGATTAGCCTGATCATCGAAGCTGGCATACTGGCCGTTACTGGCGTTGGGAATCCAGTAGTTGCCGTCCCGGTTGGGTTTGACCAGCTCTTCCAGCTGCTTGGCGCGTTCGTAGCCGATGCCGAAAATCTGCTTGATGAACTCCTCCGCCTTATCCAGGTTGAAGTCCTCGTCATCCGCCCAGGCGGTGTAGCCTTCCAGGTCAGCTTCCAGCAGGTAGTGTGGCAGCAGTTGAGCGCTCATGATGCTGGCTCAAAGCCGATGGTTTCCCCGGGTCCGTAGACGTCAGGCTTGTTCACGTTGCCCCACTTCTGGATGTAGTACGTCTTGATTGCCTGCAAGTCATCCACGTCGAACGGTCTCCAGTCGGAGTACTGGCTGCCCACGTCGCACAGAAACCTGGACTTGCTGTTGACGTAGCCAGGAACACTGTACGCCCACTGCATCCGTTCGATCAGGTCGTCCAGGTCAGCCACCCCTTCCCCGGTGAACACCGTCGAGTCTGAGTTGTCCGTCTGAACCTCGCCGATGTACACGTCAAAGTACCAGCACGCTTTGGCGGCCAGGTACTGCTGCTGTTGGACGGTCAATTTCATCGAGCTAACTACCGGTCGGGAACAGCTGCGGTTTCTCGACAGAGGGCGAAGCCGAACCGGCGGGAGTCGTCTCCCGCAGGGAGACACTCCCTTGTAGTGTTAGGCACCCGCTTTAGCGGGGCCGAAGCGGGACTGCGAAGCAGGCCAGCGAGGCGTAAGGTTACTGTTAGGCTTGTAAGGCTATTTCTTTCGGCAATTTCCTCCGTTATCCCGGCAATTTTCTCCGGTATGTTCGGCAATTTTCTCCAGTGATCGGCAACTTTCTCCACCAGACCTGCAATTTTCTCCGAAACTAGCCTGTTTACAGAAAAAAACGCGCAAACAGACGCCAAAGACCAGGAAAACAGATTGCCTTCAGCGTATACGTTATAGCATAAAGTGTTCATAACCAGGTAGAAACGAATTGGTATTTTGATTTGTCTACAACCGAGCCAAATCCAGCTCAGCCGGAGCATAGAGCGCTTTGACGGTCCGGGTCGGACGACCCTGCGGATATAGCCGGGTGGCTTCAATCCGGGCCAGCTTCGTGGGATCGCGATACACCGCCGCTGCTGCTGATTTCGGGTAGGCGTCGGTCCACTTGATCCGGTCGGGCGTGAGCCGCTTGCTGTAGCGGTAGCGGTAGCCGGTGCGGCCTTCCCGCAGCCGGTTGTCGCACTTCTCCCGCTGTATGACGCCTTTTTCCCAAAGCTGCCGCAGCGTGAACCGGGCGTCCTCAGCGGACATCCAGGGCAGGCAGTGAGCCACGCGGCGGGGCGACATCACACACAGGCTCTGCGCCTCCACCGGCGCGGCGAGCAGGCTGTACACCAGGCAGCCGTTGATGCCCAGCAACCGGGCCAGGCGCAGATCGTAATAGCCGTACACCTTGCGGTCGTCGTTCTCCTTGATCCCGGCGTACAAGTCGAACACCTCTTTCTTGGTGATCCAAAGCCCGAGGGCGTGGGAGGTTCGGTGATAATCCAGGAAGCCTGCCGCCTGCGCGGTTTGAATCAAGTTGAACAACTGGCGAATTTCGCAGCCAAGCTGACGGGCGAACCACTGTGCGTTCTGATGCCAGGCGGCCTTGACGCCCGTCAAGCCTTTGTCGTGCATGTGCTTGGTGTGGGCCGCCAGCAGCAGAACCAGGGCGGAGCCGCGAATGCCCAGCTGGGGGATGTACTTGACGAAAAACCGGGTGCGCCGCCGGATAAACTTTTGGTCGTGCTTCAGTATACTTTTACGTTCTGACTTGGGGCGCTCCGACCATTCCTTGGCCGTCTGCGGTTCGGAGATGTGCTTTAAGACCAGCTCCGCTCCCGCGTGATCGCCGCGCAGGAGCAGCTGATTGACCAGGTCCAACATGGCGTTGTTGGATACCGGCTTGGTTTTAGTTTCGTTAAAATCGGCGGTAACTTGTAATATAGGCATACTTTAGCTGCCTAGAACCAAAAACTAAAGCAGCTTGCCTTGAACGGTCTCCGGACCGGCGCAGGGATGGTAGTACTGAAAGCCTTCTGTCTCCTCCAGCGTCTTCAAAAGCGCCCGGGAAGTCTTGAGCAGCTGCGGGTGCTGCCGCTCCGCGAACCAGACCACGTGCGCGCGGTTGTCCTTCTTTTTGGGGCGCATGGCGCGGCCAATGATCTGCCGGGCCACCTCGGGATCGGCCACGAAGTCGGCCACGACCATGCAGGAAATCTCATTGATGCTGATGCCCTCCTTGACCAGCGGCGTGATCAGCACTGCGCCGGGCGTGTCCTTGAACCACTGGAACATCTCGTCCCGCTGAACCGGGCTGTCCTTTTCGTGGCCGGTCAGGATGCGCACGCGCTCCGGGTCCACGGACTTTTTCAGGAGCGCCTCCAGGATGTATACATAAGCTGTGCGCGTGGCCACCACGACGGTGGACTTGCCCTTTTTGTGAAAGTAGCCGACCCAGGTGCGGATCATGTCATTGCGCTCGTTGAACTGGATAACGGCCCGGTCCATCAGCCGGTCGAGCAGGCACCAGCGCGACTCCATTTCGTAGACCACCTCGTCGATCTCAATCTGGTGCAACCCGCCCACCAGGACCGGACGGTCCTCGACGATGAAGTTGCCGTCGTCGTCCTGGTTGGCCGTCTTGTACTTGATGGTCTTGAGCTGGCCGGTCTTTTTGTCCACTTCGTAGACCGGACCCCGGTACTTGCCCTCCACCCATTTGCCGTCCCAAAGCACGTAGGCTTTGCTGCCTGCGGCGGGCTTCAGCTTCACGTGGCTGTACCGGTTGGCCCAGCTGGGCATGTCCACGACGTAGATGTGCGGCGGAGCCAGCCGTCCTTCGCTGATCAAGGGGGCGCTGGTGACCTCCACCAGGCGCGGTCCAAACTGTCCCCGGATGGCGAAGTACTTGGCCGGGTCCTTGGCTTTGGCCGTGTCCGACGCGCCCAGCCGGAAGAAAGCCGGAATGACGTCGAGCACTTTCTGAGACGACGGCGCGGACGCATGATGCACCTCGTCGTACAGCAGGGTGGAAAAGGTGTCGAACCAGCCGTCGCGGAGCAGGGTTTGAAAATTGCGGTGCAACACGCTCACCGTGCAGACCACCATGTCCGCCGCGTCCTTTTCCTGCTTGCCGCCGCCGTACTGGCCGACTTCAAAGCTCGGCAGCAGCTTCGCCATGCGCTGGGAGGTCTGGCGCACCAGGCGCTCACTGGGCGTGATGTAAATGAACCGGGCCTTGTCGTACCACTCCTTGATCAAGGCCGCCGCCCCGGCCATGGTCTCGGTCTTGCCGCCGCCCACGCTCACCTTGCAGAAGCCCACGCCGTTGCGCAGCCATTCCAGGATGCAGAGGCGCTGCCGTTCATCCAGCTTGAATTCGCCCGCGATCAGGTCGTCCCGAACGTCGTCCAGCTCAATGTCCCGGAGCGGGTTCTCCATCAGCTCCCACTCCAGCTTGATCTTGTTTTCCTTGGCGTAGCGCTCCAGGTCCACCTTGCGGCCCCGGGGCAGCACGGCGCTCTCGCAGTAGTTGCGGCTGACCCGCCACAGCGGATAGATGTAGCCGTCCCAGCCCTCCTTGCCCTCAGTCAGGACGTGCTGCTGGTACTTGACGGAATGGAAGTAGCCGTTGGGGTGAAACCGAAACTCGTAGGCCAGGGTGGCCAGCTCGTCGGAGTCCCCTTCCAGGATCAGCTTGATGGGCGTTTCGCGGACGTGGATCATAGCTAGTTGCCGCAGCCACACCAGCGGGCACGCCGTCCGCCGACATCGACAGTATAGATTGTTGGCGTGTTGCACTTCTCGCAGGGTTCGGACGTGCGCTCGCTCTTCCAGGATGGCTCATTTAGAATGCGAGTGAAATTCTCTTTTCCTGTTTTGGGCAAATCGTAGACGTTCTGGCCGTCTTTCAGGGAATACACGTAGTTGGCTTTGGTGCGCCAGACGTGGCCGCAGCTGTGGCACTGGACGCTGGAATAATCCGAGCACTGCCTGCGATAGCCGTTGAAGGCCGAGCAGTTGGCGTTGCGTTGCAGCACCACCCAGCGGCGCACATCAAGCGGGCGGTTCCGTTCCGGACACTTACAGGCGATTCCTTGGCTCATAAAATCAGGCGGGTTTGAGGAGTTTGCGGAGGCGCTTGCCTTTGATCTCCGGGTGAAAGACAGCCATGAAGGCCGCCATCTCCAGGGCTTTGTCGTTTTCTCCGCTTCGGTTGCGGCGTGATTCCACGAAGCAGCCTACGGCGCGGGCGTGTTCACGGATGTCGGGCTGAGCGGCGCGTTTCATGCCCTTGAATGTAGACAAAGGCTGACCAGGCGTCAACCTTAAATTTTATCTAGCCACCTTTTTGACCAACTCGATGACCTCAGCGTGGCTGGCCGCCGCCAGTACGTCGCATACCGTGCGCCCCGGGCGCGGCGGGCAGTAGCGGGGGAAGGTGCCGCCGTAGGTGAAGCAAGGCGACTGCGGGCAGCACTCGGTGTGATGCACCGGGTAATGGTTTTTGTAGTACGTCACCCGCCGGTCCGGGGACATCGGACCCCACAGGCCGACGCAGGGTGTCCCGAACATACCGGCCACGTGCGCCATCATGGAGTCGGGCGAGACCACGACGCTCACGTGCTCCGTCAGCGCCCACAGCTCGCGCAGATTCAGGGCCGTGAAGGCTTCGATGTTGGTCAGCTTGCGCCGGTTGACTTCTTCCAACAGCGCCCGGGTATACGCCTCCGGAACAAATTCGTCGTAGAGGCACAGCCAGTGCTGCTCCGGGCACGCCTCCGCCAGCTTGACGGCCATGAACACGCTGTCGTTGACCGGCAGTCCCCGCACCGGGTTGGCGCTGGTGAGCTGGTACAGGCCGATCCGGCGGTCGCGGTACTTGACCAGGGTGCCCAGTTCGCTGGGAGTGAAAGCCGGGCGGACGCATTTTTTGGCCGCAGGCACGCTGTCGGGGTCGACGCCGATCCGGCGAAACAGGGCGTCCAGCGGGTGCTCCTGGTCCTGATGCTCGTCCATGTTGACCACCGCCTCAAAGGCCACAAAGTGATCGAACATCTTGACGGTGGCCAGCGCCAGCGGGAACATGTTCACCGACGCCACAAACGGCAGGTTCCACCAGCACAGATTGTTGCCCGGATCGGTGGCCACATGCACCTGCGCCCCGTGCTCATGCAGGTACTGGGCCAGGGGCCAGGTCATGATCTGGTCGCCGTAGCCGCCCGAACCGTTGTAGACGAGCACCCTTTGGTTCTTCTTGAGGGCGGCGATGTGAAAGTTTGGGATGCGCGGGTTGAGCAGCGACACCCGCTGGGTCCGTTGCTGGACCTTGGGGTCCTTCATGATGTTCATCATCTGCGAATGGGTGAACACGTAGGGCCGGTTGGCCTCGAAGGTGAGCGTCACCCCACCGGCGCTCTTTTTGAAGCCCAGGGTCAAGGGTTCGTTAAACGTGACAAGCTGCATCATAATGCCTGAAAGAACCGAATGCGTAGTTACGTGGACGGCGCAAATTTTGTATGAAAAACACCAAGCGAATTTTTGAAGCTCCGATTCCCCTGGACGATCCGGCGGAAGCCCAAGACACTCCGCCGCCGCAGGCTGGCGGCGCAGACGACATGCCGTTGCCGGAACCGGAAGCGGAAGAACCTCCCGCCATGGACGCCCCGATGCCGGGCGGCGAAGGCGGCGGTGGCGAGCGCCCGCCGTACTACGATCCTGCGCAAACCGATGACCAGCCCGCCCCGGGCCTGGACGACCCGGACGCCGCCGAACAGCCGAAGGCCGCCGAAGGCACGGGAGCCATCACCGGCAAATACAATTCCAGCCCGGTGGGCGACATCAAGATGTCCAAGGCCAAAGGCACGTACAACACGTACAAGCTTGAAATGAGCATGGGCCAGCTGGAAGTGATCCGCACCGCCCTGGAGGGCAACCACGCGGACCCGGTCAGCGACGAGCTGCTGGCCACCCTGACCTACTACATGGACAAGCTGCCTGGACCGGGCGAGGAAGAGGAAGAAGCGGAAGCCCGCGTCAACCCCCAGGCTGCCGCCGCCAAGGCGGCCAAAGCCGCCGGTCTGCCGGGCGCGGAGACGCCGGACGCCGAAGAATCGGATTCGCCACTGCCCAAGCCGCCGGGAGCGCCCACCGCCGCCAAGGTCGGGGCCGCTGACATTTCTAAGCTGCCCAAGCCGCCCAAAGGCGGCGCGACTCCGGCCAAAGAGCGCCTGCTTCAAAACTCGCCCAACGCCCAACCCAGCGTGGGGCTGCCGGAGCCGGAAGATGTCGGCTCGGAGGCTCAGCTGCCGCCGCCCCCGCGTGAATGAACACCAACGTCTCGCTTTTGACGTCCGTGGCCAGCCAGGTCACGGACAAACGCATCCTGGACTACGAGGTCGCCGTTTTTGAACACATCAACGGCGACTGGAACGAACACTCGGAGCTGTGCGTCTACGGCATCCCGTTCCAGTCGTCCGGCGTGAGCGTGACGACGGGCGTGTGCAACGTGGTCATCTACGGCTCCGCGACGGACAACGGCAGCGGCATCACCCTATCCGGGGAGCTGACCAGCTTCGCGTCGACCACCATTAACTTCGGACCCGGCTGGAAACCCGTGTCCGGCGTCACCAAGTACGGAGCGGACGTGTCGGGAACGCTTAGTTGCACGAACGCCGCCACCTTTGACTTCAGTATGACGGCCAACATCAAAGCCTACCTGTTCGTTGATGGCAGCCTGGTGGGCCATGTCGGCGGAGGCAGCACCAACAACTCCCTCTCGGTGGCGCTGGGCGTCGGACTCCACAATTTCGAGATTCAGTACAAGGGCGGCGGCCATCTAGTACTGGCCATCCCCAACGGTCTGACGCTGGCGTCCACAGCCTTGACGCACTCCCAGCTGGCCGACAACACGCTGCGCCTGGCAATGGACGTGGAAGACCCGTCGGCCCACTCGGCCACGTCCAAGGTCATCGCCGTTCCCTGTCTCACCGGGCTTGGCACGTTTACCGCCTCCCATCAGCCCATCATCATTGAACAGCCCAACACGCAGCAAGTCAAAGTGGGCAGCAGCGTCATTTTCTCCGTGGTCGCCATCTGCGATTACCAGATGGCCTACCAGTGGTACTTCAACAGTGAAGCCATCACGGGAGCCATCGCCTCGGTGTACAGCATCAACTCTACCGTCTACGCCAATGCGGGCAACTACACGGTGACCGTTTCCTCCGCCACGGCCAGCACCACCAGCCTGGTCGCACAATTAACCCTCGTCAGCTAATGGACAGCAGCATCATCACCCAGAGCGTCCTGCAAGCCGTGCAGTTTTCACTGCAACAGGATACCGACAACCTGGCGGCGCACGCCAACATGCTAATGTCCCGGGCGCACGGCTGGAACCTGCTGTGGATCGCGTCCGGCACGACGGACAGCTTCGGCAATCCCATCGACAAATACTACGACGATCACGGCAACGCCATCGGCGATTACTCCCTGGTGATTCCGTGCCTGAACCCGGAAAATATCTTCTATGCCCCGGCGCTGGACTCCACGCTGCCAGCCCAAAACGCCTTCACCGGCATGGTAGACCCGGGCTACGGGGTGCCGGTCAATGCCGGGGTTTCCCAGGACGCCTGGATCACCGAGCTGGACGAGTCAGCGGCTACGTCCGACACGATCAACGACACGTTGCTAGTTCCCCACTCCCGGCTGGGTATGTGGGAAGCCCACGGCGCAATCACCGTCTGGGTGCAGCCGACTTACGACTCCACCGGCAATCAGATCGGCACCCACGTCGCCAATTTTTATTTCAGCGGCCAGCAGTACCAGATTCCCTGCACGCCGCGCATCGGCGGCATGATGCGGTTGTTGCAGGTCGCACCCTGGAACTCCAACCAGGTGGCCCTGTCCATGAGCTGTACCAAGGACGGCAGCGCTCCGCTGGCCACCAACGCTACCCCGATCAACCACAACACCGTCACCGCCAGTTTCACCGGCACCTTTCCCATCACTTTGCAGTGGCAGTATCAAGGGGGCGGCGGCAACTGGACTAACTTTGATCCAAGCTCGCCCCATATCACGTGTACCAACAATCCACTCGCGTCCTTTACCTGCGCCGTAACCGGGACTGACGGAATTACCTTTGGGATAACCTACATCTACGGAGCCTGGAATGAGGGCGACATCAACACGCTGACGGTTCGATTCATAGTGACTGCTTCCGCGACCAACCAGACGGTTACCAGCCAGCCATTTACCTTTTCCTTGAACTACGTGGACGACGATGACGACACCTGGTTCTGCTCGGAAGCAAACCGGACGAAGCCTTTCAGCCCGGAAGAGTGGGCGCTGGTCCGGCAAATACGGGTCGCTTGTTTTAAGGCCGCTCCCCGCCTGACGGCCAACTATATCCGGTTCGGCAAGGAGCTGGTGGCGCGCATGCGCCAAAATGGAGTTACTTCTGACGTGTACGTGCATTATGTCCAGGAATTGCTGACGATTGCCCGGACTGAGGGTCTTGAAGCCGCCGCTCGTTACGACATCTGGTGGTGCCTGCAACAGGTCAACACTCACTGGCCGCTGGAAAGCGGCTCAAGTGAACTCTACCACCGCCGAATGGGCCTTAGCGCCAAGGAAGCCGCGCGCTTTAGCTGATCATGGCCACACCGGCAACGACGAACTCCGCGACGATAGGTCCCTGGTTTTCGTTGATCACGTAAAACTCGTTCGTCACACTTTGGTTCGGACCGGCCATGAGAGTGTTAATCGTCAACGGACAGGCAAACACACTGGTTCCCGACAGTGTTCCCCAGTCGTAGAAAGTGCCCTGCGGAACCACCGAGACACCCGCATTGTAGAACGTATAATTGGCAAAGGCCCCGTCTACGATTGACGGCAGCTTGACCAGGCACGCGCCCTGGAAAGTCAGGCCAAATTTGGAATTCAAAATCGCCATCCCTTTGTACCAGGCAGGCCCAGCAGGTCCAGACTGGGCCGCCACGTCCAAAACCAGGCTCTCGTTGCAGGTAAACAAATACGTGCCGTTAGCGACGTAAAGGCCACCCTGATCAATGTCGTAGGCCGAGAAGTGATCCCCCACCACCGGCAGGGTATTGCGGTAACCAACGAAGGAAGACAACGTGATTAGCGTTCCATTTACAGTCTGCTGCCCAATGTACGGCTGCGTGCCGATCCCGGGCACGCCCTGCGAACCCTGAGCACCCGGCAAGCCACCTTCGGCCACCACGCTCCAGTAGGCTGAAGGGCCGCTGATTGTGTCGTCCGGGGATTGACCGGTGTTTGACTGAATGCAAATGAACGAGGAAACCGCCCCTGTCAGAGCGCCGTAGGTCCTCGTAAATTGAACGACGTCATTGGCGACATAGGCGGTCGTAGACGACCAAACCCCGCGCCAGGTCATTCCGGCGGACCCGCTGGAAGCGTTGCCCGCAGGTCCAGGAGGACCGGGAGGCCCAGTCGGTCCAGGAGGCCCGGACGGTCCAACCACGGCGGTGTTGCCCACCAGGAGCGAGCCAGTGGAGCCAACCGGGCGCATGGTCAGTAGGACGCTGGCGCTGATCTCCAAGGTCAGGGCACCCCGGTTCTTGAGCGAGATGATGAACTCGCCGGACGGATGAAAGCTCGTCTCCCCGGTGAATTCCGCGCCCGAGGTCGTGGTCACGATGTCCGTGCCGGTGGAATTGCCGAAAGTGGTGTTGTAGTAGATGTCCAGCTGCGCGTCCGTGCTGGCGGGAGACGCTCCCACGGTGGCATTCAGCACGCGGGCCTCAAAGCCCAACGGAATCCGGTAGTTGCTGGCCAGGGTTTGATCCCCGGGAGCGACGATGGTGCGCATCACCGGCAACGGCACGAACTGCTCGTGGTTGTTCACCGTCTCAACCACCTCGTTCACCTTCTCCGCCAGGATATTGTCGCGCTGCGCCAGCTGCCGGGTGGGGTTGGACATGCCGGGTACGTCTACGGCGTCGCCCTGGGCGAAGTGGCGCACGTCGCCGCTGCCGTAGTCCTGGCCTGCTGCGGTCGGAAGATCAACTGGCTCTATCATGGTGCCTTAACTACGGTTGGTTCGGGGGACTCCTGGGTGTACCAATGCAGCTCGTGCTGCTCGATGAACTTGCGGTACAGCCGGAACTTGAAGTCGTAGCGGCCATCCATGAAGAAGGTGCGGTGAACCCGCTCCAGCACATTGCCGGGCTTGCGGCGAAAGTGCATATTGACCTCCCGGGGCGGCCTCCAGACTGGCATCAGTGCGCCCACGCGCCCGATGGTTACCCGGTTGCCGGTGACTATGGCGTCACAGAACACGCCGCACATGGCTTCGTACACCCGGGTGGCTTGGGTGTAGGACAGGCCACCCTCCCGCATGAAACGGTTGACGAACGCGCGCCGCTCGTAGGTGCTCTTTTCTAATTTCACGTAAAGGTCAAGTTCAACGAAAACGGCTCCTGGTTGAGCTTGCTCACAAAGTTGGCAACTACCGTGTACTCCCGGTCGCCCGTTTTGGTTACGGACAAGAACTGCAAAGCCACCCTCGGCTCCCAGGCGGTCAAGGCGGTGGCGATCTCATGCTGGACCATGTTTTCAATGCCCGTCGCCTCGAACTCGAACAGGATGGCCCGCAGGTTGGTGCCGTAGTCCGGCAGCATGACCCGCTCGCCCTTGTTGGTGGTGAGCAGCATCTTGACGGAGGACGCCAGGATGTCCAGGTCCGTGCTGCTGTTAAAGCTCCACTGCTCCGCGTTGGGGTAGCCCTCGTCCTTGGGCAGAATCGGACCGTAGACAATCGGCGTCGCCGTGTTGCCGCTGGTGGCCACCACCA
>Ga0316219_1000720_pt1 | contig 41540 bp, 15 predicted proteins | sample TBH18003PmetaG_FD_203635 | JGI IMG/M metagenome (GOLD analysis project Ga0316219, IMG submission 203635) | Freshwater microbial communities from Trout Bog Lake, Wisconsin, USA - TBH18003P | ecosystem: Environmental > Aquatic > Freshwater > Lake > Hypolimnion/Profundal zone | place: USA...
GCCGGATACTACAGCGTGTATGGTTCCGTTTGGATTCAGATCGCATCTCCTCAAACACTCGCCGCACCATCCGCTGCGCTGGCCGGATTGGCTGTCACCTCACAGGACAGCGTCCACCTGGCCACGGCCACGTTTGGCAATGTTAAACTCTTTTCCCAAGCCGCTCAGGCCGCCGCGCTCGACCCCGCTTCCATCGGACTTCCCAATGCGTGGGCCGCGCAATACGGAATTGGCACCGGCCCGCTTGGCGACCCGAGCCATTCCGGCCTCCCAAACCTGATGGCCTACGCCCTCGGCCTTAACCCGAACGCGCCGAATCGCTCCCTGCTTCCATTTGCCGTTCCGCAAGTTAACGCCGGCGACAGCAAGACCTACCTCACCCTCAGTTACCGACAGCGCATCGGCGGCGGGGGCCTCACTTACTCCGTGGAGGTCTCTCCAGACCTGCGTACTTGGAACCCCGGCGGCGCTTTCATTCAGGAGGTCGGAGCCCCGGTGGCGAATCCCGATGGAATTACCGAGACAGAAACCGTGCGCCTCCTGCCGTCGCTGCAAACCCCCGGCGCCACGAAAAGCTTCATGCGCCTAAAAGTCAGCTTTCCTTGAAACCGCGCTCACCGGGATCCAAAGAATCAAAATACCAGTTTTGCTGTGTCCAAGACCGACCTGTTCGATCAGGATGAGCTGGGCCGCCAGGGTCATCTGGCGCTGACGCAGGGCGGTTGTCAAATTTGGACCAAGCCGCTGGCAGATGGGAGCCTCAGACCTCCTGCAGCTTCCCCCGTGAAAGGATTTAACACATGGTCGAAGTTGCTGAACTGGTTGACTATGGGGTTCTTCTTGAGGTGTGGCAATCTGCCGTGATTGCCACACACCCCAGCAACGGTGATTTTTGGGATTGCTTGGCCGAGGCTAAGGATAAATTGGTGGAAAACGTGCCACGCAATCAGGAGTTGGTGGACGACCAATGCTGTGGGTTCCCGTTCCGCGTCGTGTTGTAGAACCCCATGGATCATGTCCCCGAGGTAAATGATGAAAGCTTCGTCGATGGGTGGACCGATTTTGCTTTCTAGGGTAGTGAGGATTTTCTGTTCGAGGTGGTGCAGCCTTTCGCAGAAAACGCGGAGGGAGTAGTTCCCGAGTCCGTGGGTCGCTTCCCTTTTAACCTTTTGGCCTGTGTGGCTGTCGCCGAGGAGGATTGCCAGCGCGGAGTTGCTTCTTGTTTTCGGCGGGGATGGAGGCTTTGGGGAGATACAGATCGGCATGCAGGCGTGGGTTTCCTCCCGAATGAGGGCAAGGAGTCTTTCCTCCAAACCCTGCTGCCGTTCTCTGCGTGCCTGCCATCGACCGCTTATCTTTTGCTCTAGCAGGTCGATGTTGAAGCCGTTCTGTGCACCTCGAGCTTCGTCGTCCATCTCCAATGGAGTTTCGAACAGGTCGGGTTCGGTTTTGGCTCGATCCCCCAAGAAGCTTGGAAAAGACCACGACCCCGGTGAGTCGCGGAAAATTTTCCAGGGCAAGGTTCACAATGCCGCGCGACTCGTTGTCGAGGAAGATCTCGACCTGCCCGAGATCGCTGAACTTTTCAGAGATAAGTTCGATGCCGGTGCCTTCAAAAGTGAGTTCGAGCGAATTCCCCTCCCCTTTCGAGGCATGCACGTCGCCTCCGTGGTAATGACCCGCAGGCTTGGGAACCGATGTCCACGCTCCCTGATACACGATGGCCGGATCGTTATGGTTGATGGTGCGCGATGGGGGCGGCGTTTGGGCTTTGAGCACAAGCGGGATGCTCCACATTTTATAAATCCCGGATGGCTTGTCCTCAAAGGGACAACCCGAGGTGAACAGCCCGACGCGCACGCCGTCGGGGCCGGTTTCCTGAAACTTGGACCATACATGTGACCGCCGACGATAAACCGGTCGCTGAGCGAAGAAGGCACCTGCGTCCAAGGGCCCCACGGATGCGGCGCCTCAAAGAAATCGTAAACGACCTCTTCGGGCTGAAACCATTGCCTGAGTGTCGGGGTGACATACCACGACACGAGCAAGTAGCGCTGCAATGCTGGCACGTAGGTCGGCGAGGTCCACCCGAGCTTGGCGGGACGCGAAAGAATCGGAACCGCTTTGCCGAGCTCCGAAGTCCACGCGTCGGGCTTGCCTGCATAGTAGCTCCAATCGGAGGCCTGCAACAACGGCATCTCCTTCCGCTCGACCCGACCAAGGATGAAATCGTCGCCGCCGTTCCAAATGCCGTTATTGGAAAGCGCGTACACAAACTTATCAGCGTCGTCCTGCGTCGCCGCGCCGCCATCCTTGCCGTAATGGAAAAAACCGGGCGCGCCGAAGCGGGTGCCGGGCCACATGGGCGTGGCGTAGTTCTCCGTGGCGGCCCGTGTCCAGGTGCGCCCGCGATCCGTGGATTTGATGAGGCTGGCGTTGAAGGAACTTTGCCGCATCAGCGGATCCGACTTGTTTTCATGGCCATACACGTTGCGGGAAACGAAGGCGTAGAACACACCGTCGATGCACTCCTGTCCGCAGACCTTCCACGTGGCGTTGTCCTCCCCTTTCTCGTTGCTCTTGCCATAGTCGGGCATCGAGTTGATCAGCTCGCCAGCCAAGGAAGCCCAATCGCCGTTTCCGAGGCGATTGAAGTTCACGTTCCTCTTGTCCTTGCCGAAACCGCGGCCGTCGCACATGAAGGCGTAGAGGCCGTCGTCATCAGCCCAGAAGGGGTCGGCGGTGTCGCCATTTGAGTCGTCCCATTTGCGGATGTGATTCAAGTCGGGCACGACTTCGCGGATCGGCCGGTCGGCAACGGCGGGTGTGACGAGACACGACAGCAGTATAAGAAAAACAGAGAGAGTGGTGGGTCTCAAAGCCATGGTTCAATGCGCGGGTTGGATGATGGGAGTGGCGGGGGCCAAGCCGTCGGCGGTGATCTGAAGCGTCACGGGTTGTTCGGTGCGGACTTGCTGGCAAAAGGAGCAGCCGTAGGACCAACCGCCGAGCCGGTGTTGGCAACACGGATCAGCACGGCTCCATGGGGCGCGATTTCTGCAGAGTATTTTTCCGAAAACACGCCGAGGTCTTTTTGTCTCCAAAGATCGCGCGCGGTTTGGGGGCCTTCCCGCCCGATCTTGGCCCAGTCGGCTTCGACCGTGGTTGGCGTTTCGCCCAGGTTGTATAAGGCCACCGCGAGGCTGCCGTCAGCCAGCGGCTTGATCCAGACCTGGCTGTCGCCCTGAGTGACCCCGAGATGGCCTTGGCGGCCCAGCTCGTCCTGATCGATCGCCAGCACCTCGTCGTTCGTAAAGAGCGACTTCGTGAACGCGGACATCTTCGTGAGGTCGCAGCCGATCAGCAAGGGCGCGGCCAGCATGCACCATTGGGTCATGTGGGTGTAATTTTCGTCCGGGGTGAGCTTGCCGTTGCCGACCTCCAGCATGTCCGGGTCGTTCCAGTGGCCGGGTCCGGCGTGGATTTCCAAGCCGTTTTGCTGCACAAACCCCAATTTTTTCACGCTCTCCCATTTGTTCTGGATGTCGCCCGTGGTTCGCCACGAATGCGCGCCCAAGGAAGCGGCCCATTCCCAGGATTTGCCATCCCCGTATTGACAAAAGCTGTAGACGATGTCGCGATCCACCTGCGCGAGCGAACGCCCAAAGCGGGCGTAAGGCTCTTTTTGATACTTAAGGACCAGGGCGGTTCTCACCGCATCGGGAACCTTGGCTTCCAAGCCCCGAATTTTTCCTTCGAGCGTCCGGATTTGTGGACGGGCCTGGTCCGCCGTCTCCTCGTTCTGCGCCTGGTGCAGGGCGTGCAGTTCGCGCGAAGCTTGGTCGAGCTCACGGGCATCCTCAAAATCCAAATAGGCTAGCATCTCCTGAGACCGGAGGTAATTGGCGGTGAACCCGGCGGAACACCAATCATACTTGATATAGTCTACTCCCCATTTCCCGAATTGACGCGCGTCCTCGTCTTCGTGCCCGAGGGTGCCGGTGGACCAGGCGCAGGTACGAAACCCGGGGCTCGAATAAATACCGAACTTCAAGCCCAGCTCGTGGATATAGACGGCCAGGCCGGTAATGTCTGGGAACCGCCAGAGGTTGGGCATCATGCCGCCCCAGGCATCACGCACGGGCTGGATGTCGCCGGGATTGCGGTGCGCGCCGACCGGCCGTCGCATCCAGCAATCGTCCAGATTGACATAGCTCCAGCCATGGTCGGCCAGGCCCGACTTGATCATGACATCGGCTGTGGCGCGGATGATCTTGTCGTTGATGCCGCCGTTGAAGTAATTCCACGTATTGAAGCCCATCGGCGGGGTCAGCGCGAGGGTGTCACCGATCACGATCTTGAAGGTTATCTTGTCGGCGCCCGCGGCGTTGGCGGCCTTGAGCGCCACGGGATAAGTTCCCGCCCGGGTGGCCGTGCCAGTGATCAACCCGGACTTGGCGTCCAGTGACAACCCAGGCGGCAGCCCCTCGGAGGCAAACCCCAAGGGGCGTTCACCACTGACCGGAATCCTATACAAGAAGGGATGGCTGGGCCGGGCTCCGTAAATCTTGGGCCCATTGATCCTCGGTTGCGGTCCGGGCACCGGCGTCAGGATCACTTCAGGTTTATTCAGCGAGGCCGCAGGCTCCTCGGCATAACCGGACGAGGCGACCAGCAGAGTTGCGAGCACGCACGCGTGGCAGCCACGAAAGAGGATAGTCATGATGGTTGTGATCTTAGTTAATGGCACGGTTTCATAGCTTCTCCGCCTTCACGAAGACGAGATCGAGGTTCGCACTTTTGACGCTTGGTGTCAATTTGCACCCCAAAATCACCCACCAGTTTGCACTTCAAAATCACCCACCTTTGAGGTGCGATTTTCATAGCTGGTTAAGGTTTGATTTGCAAGCGGCGGCGTGACATCCGGGCCGGGCTGTGTTCGACTTCCAGCGCCATTCGGAGGATAGGGCTCTGCGGGAGCGCAACCTGAGCGCCGGATTGGTCCGTGGATTGCCAAGTGCATTCCCGCTCCGTCCAGAGTGCGCTCTGGGCGGGGCGCATGCCTTGAATCGATGCCAATGCAAGCCACGGCAAATGCGAAAAACTCATTCCTCCCCCTCCTGATCTAACTTTCCGGGGTTGGCGGCTTTCGGGGCGGCGGCGGGCGTCTGGCGCTTGCCTTTGGCGCCATGGGCGGCAGCGCCGCCAGCCAAGGCCGCGTCTTTGACCCGGTAGCTGCGCCCGCTGATTGCGATGAGGGTGGCATGGTGCAGGAAGCGGTCGAGGATACCCTCCTTCGCTCCACGGTCGTTACCCGCTTCTTGGCTACTATGAGGGCTCTGTCGTCTGCCGTGGTCTCTGCTCCGCGGCAGCGATCTTGACTTAACCCATGACTCCCTCGAACGTCCCCACTCCAAACACCCCCACAGAGCCGACAGTCCAGCCTAGACACGGGATGTGCCGTCTGTCGGTTGGGTTTTAGCCCAGGCTTCGCCAACACCCCCCGGAGCCTTCTCCGGCAGATGCTATTTGTCCGCCAGCTCGCCCTCTGCATTGGCCGAAACGAGTTCACTTTCGTTTGGGGCCGCTCTTTTGCCTCGGAAAACTCCCCACCCCGCATCGCTGCGACGCAGTATTCCTCGGCTACCTGTCTCTTGCGTGTCAGAGACGGACTCAGATTTTCACTGGTTGGATTCATGGTTTCATCAACGTACGGACTGCGGCAGTCCTCTGCCGCTTTCGCAAGCCGGACAAACCGACTGCCAGCGCAAAAGAAGGAAAATCTGCAAAGCGTGAAAGAATTATTTGACCTGCCTGTTGATCTGCGGTATTTTCCCCCTGCTTTTACATCGATATAAAGCATAAATCGAATCGATGGCGCTAATAAAAGTTTAAAAACCCACCAACTCCTCATGAAATCCATCATGCCCACTCTAAAGACCCGCAAATCTGTCCAATCCCTCAAAGCCGCTGGGAAGCCTTCCATGCGGCCTATCCAGCCGCTCACAAAACGAATTTCCGAATTAATTCCCCAGGTCGTCCTGGCCTGTTCCCTGATGAGCGCCAGCCACGCGCTCGCTGCAACGGTCGTCTGGACCGGCACCGGCGCCGACGGCAACTGGACCACTTCAGGCGACTGGACCGGCGGCGTCGTTCCCGGAACCACCAGCGGCACGACCAACGGCGATTACGCCTTCTTTAACGCCACCTCCGGCACCACTCACGTCACCATCGATTCCGGTCGCAACTTGGCGGGGCTTCAATTCGGCGGCGGTTCCACCCTTAATTACACCATCGGCGACAACTCCGGCAATGCCCTGCTCCTCAGCAGTGGTGGCCAGATCACGATCGGCGGGAATGGCGTGAACAATCCCGGCGCCAACAGCTTGGTTTTCACGGTCGCCGCTCCGCTGGTGATCGAAGGCAACAACGCCACCTACAGTTTCGCCAACTGGGCCTATAACGCGGTCAATCCGCAGCTTGTCCTGAGCGGTTCAATCACGGCCGCAGCCAGCAGCGGCACCACCACCATCACCCTTGATGGCGCACTCGGCGCAAACGCCATTTCGGGCGCCATCAGTGACGGTGCTCTCGGCGCGAAAGTCGCGCTGAACCAAACCAACACCGGCGGGAACTGGACCCTCTCCGGCGCGAACACCTTTACCGGCCCGGTAACAGTGAACGGCGTGTTAAAACTGAGCGGTTCCAGCGGATCGCTCGCTTCGACCTTATTCAATTTGAACGCCGGCGCCTTCACGGTGGACAACACCACCGCCGCCGGAGGGGCTTTGAACAACCGCTTCCTTGCCGGTTCCAGCGTGAATTTCAACCTGTTGGGCGGCGCCTTCGTTTACAAGGGGAGCGACGCGGCGGGAGTAAATTCGTCGGATGCGATCGGCACTCTGAACGCCATCGGCGGCCAGTCAACGGTTACAGTGACCTATGGCGGGACCAACACCGCGACGTTGAACGCCACGGCGTTTAACCGTTCGCCGGGACAAGCCACTGTTCTCGTCAACGGAGCCGGGCTGGGCAAAGATTCCACAAGCGTGGCGAGCGTTGCCCGGTTGTTCCTGGGTTCCACCCCGGGGCTGATCGGCAATACCGCAGCGATGGACAGCGGCAACGGGACCGATGGACTCGGCACGGCGGCTGCGCAGGATACCCAGATCGTTCCCTTCCTAGTCGGCGAAGCGACGATCGCCTCGGGCGGGCTCGGAACTGCCACCGGCAACGCCAATACTTTTGTGACTTACGACGCTGTCACCGGATTGCGTCCGCTCAACCCGACCAACGAATTCGTTAATAACAGCATTACGAGCGGGAGCGGTTCCGGGTTCAATACCTATATCAAGACCGCGACCACCGGCAGCGCCACCGCGACGATCAATTCTCTGGTCATCAACGGCGGCAATCTCGCCATCGCCGATGGCGCCACCCTGACCAATTCCAGCGGCGCGCTGCTCTTTGTTTCCAACAACGCGGTCAACCTCAGCGGCACCGCGGGAACCGGTATTCTCGATTTCGGTGCTGCGGAAGGAATCGTCAGCGTAAACAACGGAGTAACCGGAACCATCGCCACCGGCATTACCGGCAGCGGCGGGCTTACCAAAGCCGGGTTTGGCACACTCGTTTTTACAGGGAGCCCCAGCTACACGGGAACGACCTCCATTGCCGCGGGCACGCTGCAAATCGGCAACGGCGGAACCGCGGGCGCTTTGTCCAGCGGCCCTATCGCGGTGGCCGGCGGCGCAAACCTCACTTTTAACCGGACCGACACCTACGGCGGCTCGATCAGTCCCACCATCGCCAACGCCGGCAGTGTGAATCTGGTAAGCGGGACGCTGGGCTTTGGCGGAACGATCTCCCGGCCGGGGAGCACCGGCAACCTCAACGTGGGTGTCAACGGGGGGAACAAAGCCGTTCTCAATCTGACCGGCGGCAGCATCTCCTCCTGCTTGAGTCTCGGCGCCAGCGGAATTGGGGTGGTCAACCAGAGCGGCGGCATCTTCACTAACACCGCTGAAAGCTATATCGGCGGCAACAGCGGCGGGTATGGCTTGTACAACCTCACCTCCGGGACGTTGAACCTCCAAAGCTTCCTCCAGGTCGGCTCGGACGGCACCGGCTTATTCTACCAGAGCGGCGGTTTGGTATCCCAGACCGGCCCGGGTATCGATTTCCCACGGAACGGCGGCACTGGGGTGCTCTATTTGACCAGCGGCACCTTTTCGGCCAGTAGCGTCCTCTTCACCTGGGCTGGCAACGTCGGGCGTGGTGAAGTCAACGTCGCGGGCGGCCTGCTGACTTCCGGCGGCGGAGTCAACTTTTGGAATGCCACCCCAAGCACAGGGGTTCTGAACCTTGACGCCGGCGTTCTTCAGACCAGCAGCATTTACGCCAGTTCGACGGGAACTAGCCGCGTGAACTTCAATGGCGGCACCTTGCGCGCCACTGCCAGCAACGGCACGCTGCTGGGCGGCGTGACTTCGGCCGTCATCAACAGCGGCGGGGCGACCATCGACACCAACGGCAACAACACCACTGTCAGCCAGGCGCTGCTTGCGCCCACGGGCAGCGGCGTTTCGTACATCTCCATCGGCGGCACGGGGTACAGCGGCGCGCCCTATGTGAAGATCGCTGGCGACGGCACGGGTGCCACCGCCGTCGCAAATATCGACGGCAGCGGCAACCTCATTGGATTCGCCATCACCAACCCCGGTGTCGGCTATACTACCGGAACGGTGACTCTCGTGGGCGGCGGGGGGACGGCGCTCAGCGGAACGACCCTCAATTTTAGCGCCAACACGAGCGGCGGCCTCACCAAGAACGGCGCCGGAACGCTTACCCTCACCGGGTCCAACACCTACACCGGGACAACCACGGTGAACGCGGGCACCTTGCAAGTTCCCATTCCCGCCGCTCTGGCCAGCAGCACCGCGGTTATCGTCAACAACGCCGGCTCCGTGCTCGCGCTGAACTACGGCGGACCTTCGGATTATACGCAGGCGCAACTCACCGCGCTCCTTGCAAATACCACCTTCGGTTCCTCCGCCGCGGTGTTGGGAATCGACACCACCAACCTGAGCGGAACCTACAGCGGCGTTATCGGGATCTCCGGAGGTTTAACCAAGCTGGGAACCAACGCCCTCACGCTCACCGGGTCCAACACCTACACCGGCGCCACCACCATCAACTCCGGAACGCTGCAAATCGGCGGCAACGGCAGCCTGGGCGGCGGCAACTACGCGGGAGCCATCTCAAACGCAGGCGCTCTAATTTTTAACAGCACAGCCAACCAAACTCTGAGCGGGATTATTTCCGGCGCGGGTAATCTCACCCAATCCGGTTCGAGCACGCTGATCCTCGCCGGCTCCGACAACTTCACAGGCACGACGACCATCAACGCAGGCACTGTGCAGATCGGCAACGGCGCGACCGGGTCGATTCTGACCTCCAACACAGTCACCATCAACTCCGGCGGCACCCTGGCGATCAATCTGGCCAATGGCGGCACGTTCGCAAACGCGATCTCGATGTACGTTTACCAGAATCCCGCCGCGAGCGTAAACGCGGTGAGCAGCGGAACAAACACGCTTTCAGGGAACATTGCCGGAACCGTCTATACCACGTTCAACCAGAACGGGACCGGGACAACCATCCTGAGCGGCAACAACACCTATTTCGGCCCGACCAACATCAACGCTGGCGTTTTGCAACTGGGCAATCAGTCCGCAGCGTCCTACAGCACGGTGAACGTCGGAGTCAACAACGGCCTGGCGTTCGGCGTAACTGCCGCGACTATTGGCGGGCTTTCCGGCAGCGGCAACCTTGCGCTCCTGAGCGGCAGCAATGTTGTAACCCTCACGGTGGGCAATAACAACGCCAACAGCAGCTATTCGGGTTCGTTCAGCGGCGGCGGCAGTCTGACCAAGACGGGCACGGGCGCGTTCACCCTTTCCGGCACGAACAGCGTTCTCGGGAATCTGACGCTCAACAACGGCACGATCAACTCCAGCGGCGGGATCGCCAACGCGAGCAACACTGGCTACGTTTATGTTGCCCCGACCAGCGGAAACAATGCGATGCTGAACGTGACCAGCGGCTCCATTGGCGGCGTTACCGTGCGGCTCGGCGATGCCGGCACTGGCGTGCTCAACCAGAGCGGCGGCTACGTCATCTCGAACGGTCCGAGCGAGTTCTTCCTGGGTTCCGGCGGCTATGGAAACTTCAACCTGACCAGCGGCACGCTCGCCGCGACTAACTGGTTCCAGATCGGCGGCAATGGCACCGGCATCATGACCCAAACCGGCGGTGTGGCGAATTACACAGGGCCAGGAATCGAAGTTCCGCGCTATGGCGCAGGCACCGGCGTGCTGTACGTCAACGGGGGTCTATTTAATTCAACGGCGATAATCAGTCTCGGGTATGACGGCGGTTCGGGTCGCGGCGAAGTCACCGTTGCCAGCGGGACGTTGGCCGTTTCCAACAACGTCTACTTCAACGCCGCAGGCATCACTGGAATCCTGAACCTCGATGGCGGCGTGCTTGCGGCGAACGGAATTTTCAAATCCGGCACCGCCACCACAGGGATTGTCAACTTTAACGGCGGCACGCTGCGGACCACCTACAACGGAGGCACTTACCTGGGGAGCTCCAGCACCTCTACAAACGCCGTGAACGCCGCCTACGTCTATGGGGGCGGGGCGATCATCGATACCTACGGCAACAACAACACCTTCTACCAAGCTCTGCTCGCACCCACGGGCAGCGGCGTTTCGTCGATTTCCGTCACCGGCACCGGGTACACCGGCACACCGTATGTCCAGATCACCGGCAACGGCACAGGGGCAACCGGCGTCGCGAACATCGACGCCAACGGGAACATCACCGGCGTCACCGTCACCAACCCCGGAATCGGCTACACTTCCGGAACGGTAATCCTCGTTGGCGGCGGCGGAGCGACGACAAGCCTCGGGACGGTAAACCTGGCGGCAAACACTAGCGGCGGGTTGACCAAGTCCGGCTCTGGAACGCTTACGCTCACCGGTTCGAACACCTACACCGGAGCCACCACGGTGACCGGCGGCGCTTTGAACATTCAAAACGCCACGGCGCTGGGCGATACCTCCAATGGCACCACCGTGGCCGCCGGGGCTGCGTTGCAAATCCAGGGCGGCGTCACCGTGGGGGCAGAAGCCATCTCCTTGAGCGGTTCGGGCGTCGCCAACGACGGCGCTCTGCGCAACATTTCTGGCACCAACTCCTATACCGGCACAGTCACGCTCGCCACTGCCAGCCGGATCAATTCGGACGCTGGCCTGCTCATCCTGACCAACCCCATCGCTGGCTCGGGGCTGAATCTGACCGTCGGCGGCGCGGGCACGACCACGATCGCAACGATCGCAACAGGCTCCGGCTCGCTCACCAAGGACGGCGCGGGCACGTTGAACCTGACCGGTTCCAATGGCTACACCGGCGGAACCACGATCACCGCGGGCACGTTGAATCTGACGGGTTCGCTCGATGCCAGCAGCCCGGTAACAGTCAACGGCGGCACCTTGACGGTGGGCGGCACCGACACGGTCGGAGCTGTTTCGTTGGTGAACGGCACCGTTAACGGAGCGGGCACCTTGAACGCCACTGGCTACACGATTCAGAGCGGCTCTGTTTTGGCGAATCTGTCGGGCACCGGCTCGCTGACCAAAACCACGACGAGCACAGTCACCCTCACCGGCACCACGACCTACACCGGGGCCACCACGGTCTATGGAGGCAATCTCGTTCTCAGCAATACCAACGGGTACACCGGAACGACCACGATCAACCCGACCACGAGCCTGACGCTGAACTTCAGCGCGGCGACCGCGGCGCAAACCAATATTATCAATCCCGGCTCTGCTCTGTCTCTGGGCGGGTCGTTGATCCTCACCGGTTCCGCCAACGCGACCAACAGCCAGACCTTTAACGGGACAACCATTCTTCCCGGCGCTTCAACGGTCGTGCTTACGGCGTCCACGAGCAACCCGCTCGCTTTGAAACTTGGCAGCAGCTTCACGCACAACACCGGCGGCACGGTGGATTTCACGCTGCCCACCGGCACGCAGTCCGGGAGCAACGGCATCCTCACCACGGCCACCAACGTATCCTTTACCGGCGGCTCCAACACCATTCTCGGCGGCTGGGCCACCGTCGGCGGTACGACCTGGGCGGTTGGGGGCACCAGCGGGACCAGCACAAACATTTCCGGCTTGGCCACCTACAACAGCGGATTGGCAGCGGGCACCGATGTGGAGGCTGGCAACCTTGGGACGATCACGCCCGCGACGATGACGATCAACTCCCTGCGGTTCAATACCGCGGGTACCACCACCCTCAACCTCAACGGCCCGCTCACCATCGCCAGCGGCGGCATTCTGCGGACCAGCAACGCCAGCGGGGACGTGAACTTCAACAATTCCACGATCACTTCGGGCAACGGTTCTGATTTGACGGTGATCAACAACCAGACCGGCAACTGGATCAATATCGCCTCGCAAATCGTCGGGAACATCGGCCTCACCAAGTCGGGCGCGGGCAGCCTGTCGCTGACCGCCAACAACACCTTCAACGGCACGGTGAACCTGAACGCGGGCATCCTGTATATCAGCAACAGCCGCGCGTTGGGAACTGGCGGCACCGGCAGCCTCGTTTTCAACGGCGGCGCCCTTTACCTCGGCAGCTTCGGCAACGCCGGCTCCTTCAGCCAGGACGTTTCCAGCAAGATCGCCCCGGTGGCGTTTGGCCAGAATGCGGCCATCAACACCAACGCCGCATCGGTCACCTTCGGAACTCCGATCAGTGGCGCGGGCGGGCTGGAAAAGCTCGGCAACGGCTATCTGGCTCTCACGGCGACCAACACCTACACCGGTTCAACCTGGATCGCCGGCGGCTACCTCACCTTCTCCAGCCTGAGCAACTTCGGCAACGGCGGTTCGGGCGGCCTCAAGTTCCAGTATGGCGGCCTCCGGTGGGCGAACGGCAGCACCGCGGACATCAGCAGCCTGCTGCTGTCGAACAACGGCGACACCTACCTCGACACCAACGGCAACAACGTCGTTTTCAACAACGCGATTGCCACAAACAGCATCGCCTGGACGTATAAAGACGGGTTGGGCACGCTCGACTTGCAGAATACTTACGGAAACAGCGGCGGATTCATCGAGCGCGGCGGCACCGTGAATATTGACTTCGCGGGCGCTTCGGCTCCGGCGACCAACATTATTACCACCGGCGCCGAACTTCGGTTTAACGGGGGCCGCGTGCTGATCACCGGCAAACCCGGAGCGACCAACAGCGAGACGTTCGGCCTCTGGAATTTCGGGGTAAACGGCAACGGCGCGGGAACGCTGCAATTTGCTCAGAACGGCGCCGCCGCCCTGAACGCCACGCTCGGGTCCATGAACCAACGCAGCGTCGGCAACACGCTGAATATCATCCCGGCGACCACGGGAACGTTGACCTACACGGGCGGTTCCGCGAGCACCATTCTATTGTCCACCGGTGTGCCCTACGCCACGGTGAACGGCAGCGACTGGGCGGCCAGCAACGCGGCCAACAACGCCATCGTCGGCCTCTCGGCGGCGGGCGGTACAGGCTATACCAACAGCACCTCTTCGACGCTCTCAGGGAATGCCGACATCGCCACCGGCACCGACACCACGCTCGCGGCAAGCGGCACAATTACCACCCTGCGCTTCAACCAAAACCAGGCGCGCACGGTTACCCTGAGTTCCACCGCAAGCTTGAGCACCGGCGGCATTCTGGTGACTCCGAGCGTCGCCACGGCCGGTTCGCTCATCACCGGCGGCACGCTGACGGCCAGCAACAACAGCAATCAGGATCTGGTGGTCTTCCAGAACAGCCCGCAGCCGTTCACCATCGCTTCCGTCATTGGGAACATCAACGGTGCTAACGGCCTCACCAAGAGCGGCACCGGCAACCTGATCTTGACCGGGAACAACACCTACACCGGCGCCACCAACGTCAACGAAGGCACGCTGACCCTCACCGGAACCCGGACGGGCACGACCGCTGCCGGCACGATCAACGTGAACGGCGGCACGCTCGCGGTCACCGGCGGGTTGCTCAACACAGCCGGCAATACCATCAATATCGGCGCGTCGTCCAGTTCGGTGGGAAGCTTCAATATCTCGGGTGGCACGGTTTTCACGACGGCCAACGTCACCCTGGGCAACGCCCAAAGCGGCCAGGGCATCATCAATCAAAGCGGGGGCAACTTCATTACTAGTTCTGTATTCACCGTGGGGTCGGGTTATGGCTCTTTCGGCGCTTTGAATCTTTCCGGTGGCGTTTTGACAAAGCTCGGCTCCGAGTTGTGGCTGGGAACCGGCGGCTCCGCATTGGTGAATATCTCAGGCGGCGTCATGAATCTGACCAACAGCGCATGGATGAACCCGTCGCGGCAGCAGGGCGCAAACTATACGGCATTTGTGCTGTCCGGAAGCGGGGTGCTCAACACCGGCAACGGAGTCCACGAAAACTGGGGCCAAAACGGCGGCACGGTGATCGTCACGGTGAAAGACAACGCCTGGCTCAACGAGGTCAACAATACCTTGTATCTCGGGTATAATGGCGGCAGCGGCATTCTGAACGTGGCTGGAGGCGTCACGACCCTCAACAATATCCAAACTTCGACGGGCGATGTGCAGAACAGCAGTTTCGTCAATTTCAATGGCGGCATTCTCCAGGCAACCAACGGTCAGGGGAACTTCATCAACGGACTCACGGCGGCCACCATCTACGGTGGTGGCGCGACCATCGACACGATGGTGTTTGGCAACGCCATCACTATTCCGCAACCGTTGCTCGCCCCGACCGGAAACGGTCTCAGCTCACTGACGGTCACCGGCAACACCTCCGGCTTTTTGAGCGCGCCCATCGTGCAAATCTCCGGCGGCGGCGGCACGGGCGCTTCGGCCATCGCCAACATTGACGGCAGCGGCAACCTGACCGGCTTCACCATCGTCAGCCCCGGCAGCGGATATACCTCCGCGCCCACGGTCACGCTGGTCGGCGGCGGCGTGGCGCTTCCCACGGTCACCGGATCGCTCGCCAGCAACGCCGGCACCGGCGGCGGCTTGACCAAGCTCGGCCAGAGTTCGCTCACTCTGAGCGGCAGCAACAACTACACCGGCACGACCACGATAACCGACGGCTCACTCGTTTTCGCGCCTGCCGCGAACGTCACCCAGTCCTTCGGCGCGCTCGCCTTCAACGGCGGCGACGGCACGGTGCAGTCCACCTTCAACAGCGGCAGCAACGCGCTGACCTTCTCTTCGCTCGCGGCCCGGCCGGCTGGCGCGACGCGGACCTTCATCGTCAGCGGCGGCACGCCCACCGGCGCGACGCCCACGAACAAGATCGTCCTGACCGGGCAAGCCGCGGGCTTTATCGACCAGGGCACCTTCTACGGCACCTCCACGGGCGGCAATTATGCCTGGTATGACGGCACCAATAACTACGTTCGCGGAATCAATTACGGCACCGATGCCGGATCGGTCACCACCGGAACAGCGGTCAGCTTGAGCGGCACCTATGTGCAGACCACCGGTGCTGTCTCCGCGCAGACCACCGGCACCTTCACCACCCTGAACATCAGCGGCAACAACGGCCCGTTCAACCTGGCGACCGGCGCGACGCTCACTGTCAACGGAATCCTCAAGACCGGCAACAACGGCTGGTATAACGTCACCGGCGGCGCCGGCATTCAGGCGGCCGGCAACGCCGAACTCGTGGTGCGCGTGGACCAGGGCGGCGACGGCTTGCACCTCTACAACTCCATCCTGGCGAACGGGACCAACGCCCTCACCAAGACCGGCGCGGGCACGCTGTGGCTCTCAGGAAGCAGCACCTACACCGGCGCCACCAATCTCGCCGGCGGCGTTCTGACGATTGATACTCCGTATGCGTTGGGAACTGGCAACATCACCTTCAAAGGCGGCACTCTGCAATACAACACTGGCTTCGGCGGCCCGGTTCCCGATCTTTCCGGCCAGTTCAGCGCCATCGGCGCCAATCTAAATGCGGTGGTCGATACCGACGGCTACGACGCGATCTATGCTTCGTCAATCGCCGGCCCCGGCAGCTTCCAAAAGAACGGCACCGGCACGCTCACCTTGAGCGGCAGCAACACCTTTGGCGATCTCAACCTCGTCGGCGGCGTGGTGAACTTCGCCAACCTCAACAACCTCGGCACGGGCAAGATCGTCTTCAACGGCGGCACGTTGCAGTACGCGCCCGGCAACACGGCGGACCTTTCCACGCGCAACGTGTTCCTGTATGGCGCTGCGACTATTGACACCAACGGCAACAACATCACCTTTGCCAATCCCGTGGGCGCCACCGGCGCCGGCGCTTTCACCAAGATCGGCGCCGGCACGCTCCGCCTGACGGCAAACAACGTTTGGCAGGGGGGGACCTATGTGAACGAGGGAACGTTGCAGCTCGATTTCTCGACTATTTCCGGGGCGAACCTGGGGAGCATCCTGAGCACCAACTCCAACCTGACCCTGGCTGGTGGCTCCTTCATTCTCACCGGCGCGGCCAACGCGACCAACAGCCAAAGCGTCAACGGGGCGAACTTCAACGCCGGCGCCTCGGCCATCCAACTCAATGCCAACGCGTCCTCGAATCCGCTGCTGCTAACCCTCAACGGCTTCGGTCGCGCCGCGGCCGGCACGCTGGACCTCACCTTGCCCACGGGAACGCAAAGCGCCAGCAACGGCGTCACGACGACCTCGACGACGCTGGTGAGCAACAACGTCCTCGTGAGCGCGGCTTCCAACGGCATCGCGTTCGCCACTGTGAGTGGCAGCAACTGGGCGAGCCTGAGCGGCAACAACATCATACCGCTCGCTTCCTACAACGCCGACACCTTCACCACCGCCACGTTTAACACCGACGTGACCACTACCGACGCTCCGGCGGCATTCACCGTGAACACCCTGCGCCTCAGCGGCGCGGGCGCTGCCGGCGCTCTGACGCTGGCCTCCGGCACCAGTGTCGTAAACACCGGCGGCATCCTGGTCACCAGCGCAGCCACCGGCGCGACCATCGGCGGCAGCGGTTCCATCGCTCCCGGCGCGGGCAAGGAACTGGTGATCATCGACAACGGCGCGCTGACTATCAACGCGCCGATCGCCAACAACGCAGCCGGCGCGAGCGCATTGACACTGGCGGGCAGCGGTACGACCACTCTCAACGGCAACAGCACCTACACCGGTGCCACCGTGATCGACAGCGGCAAGGTGATCCTCGGCGGCAGTAACGCCCTCGGAGCGGCTCTCTCGGTCAACGGCGGCACCCTGCAAATCACGGGGACCTTGAACGCAGGCACCCAGCCAATTTATCTAGCCAACACCTCCGGCGCACGGGCTGTCGTGAACGTTGTTTCCGGCGGCGCCTTGAACTTCAATGGCGGCAACCTCGACCTGGGAACCCAGGCGGGCGCGGCCAACGTCGCCGTGCTCAACCAGAGCGGCGGCACCGTGAGCGGCTCGGCGACGGGCATCTACGCGTTCGCGATCGGCCAGGCCGTCGATTCCTATGGCGTTTACAATATCACCGGCGGCAACATCACGGCTGGCGAAATCAGCATCGGATTGTATGGGACGGGTCTGCTGACGCAAACCAGCGGAACGTTCACAGCCACCAACTTCTTCAACCTCGACCGCGGAGTCGGTTCGATCGGCATCGCCAACCTTTCGGGCGGCACGCTCGTCGGGCCTGCCGCCGGCGTGTGTGTCGGCGTATCGGGACGGGGCGAGCTGAATGTCAGCGGCAGCGCAACGGTTAATAACGCAGGTCACCCTCTGCTTGTTGCAGGCGGTCAACCCGGCTACGGCGTCGGGATCGTCAATCTGCTCGGCGGCACCGTCCTGACGGATTCATTACTGCAATACTATGGCACCACGAGCACCGGCATCTTCAACTTCAGCGGCGGCACGTTGAAGGCCAACATCGGCAATGGCACGTTCCTCCAGGGGCTGACCGCCGCCTACATCAACGGCGCGTTCGGCTCCTACAGCGGCGGGGCTGTCCTCGACACCGGCGGCAACAACATCACCATCGCCCAGAACCTCCTGGCGCCCACCGGCAACGGCGTCAGCCTCTCCGGGATCACGGTCAGCGGGTCGGGCTATCTCGGCGCGCCGGTGGTTCAGCTCGTCGGCGGCGGCGGATTCGGTGCGACCGCGGTGGCGAGCATCGATGCCAACGGCAACCTGACCGGCATCACCATCACCAATCCGGGCGTCGGCTACACTTCGGTGCCCATGCTGCAACTCATCGGCGGCGGCGGCTTGCCTGTCGTGACCGGTAATCCAACGCTGGTGGCCAACACCAGCGGCGGCCTCACCAAGAACGGCAGCGGCACGCTAACGCTCACCGGCAGCAACACCTATACGGGCGCGACGACGATCAACGCCGGCGTCCTGCAAATCACCAGCGACGCCCAACTGGGCGCCGTGCCTGCCAGCCCAAGCACCAATATCGTCCTCAATGGCGGCCAGTTGATCAACAACAACTCGTCTCCGTCGCTGGCCGCCAGTCGCAACATCTCACTGACCAGCAGCGGCGGGTTCATTGAGGCCGGTTGGGGGCCTGACGCCTTTACCGTCAACGGCCAGATCGGCGGTTCCGGCGGCCTGGGCGTCATTTGGGATAGCGGGGTAACGGTCCTTGGCGGATCGAACAATTATTCAGGCGCCACCACCATCGGCACGACCGGCAACTACTATTCGAACACCGGCAGCGCCAATCCCACCCTGCGCCTCGGCAACAACAACGCCCTGCCGGGGACAGACCTGATCTTTGGCACGAGCGCCAGCGCGAACACAGCTACCCTGGACATGAGCGGCTTCAACGCCACGGTGGCCGCCCTCAGCGGCAGCACCAACGCCGTCGTGGACGTGCTTTCCAGCGGCACCAGCACGCTGACTGTCGGCAACAACAACGCCAGCAGCACGTTCCAGGGCAGCCTCAGGAACACCACGGGCACGCTGGCTCTCTTTAAGACCGGCACCGGCACGCTGACGCTCAACGGAGCCAACACTTACAGCGGCGGAACGACCGTTAATCAGGGCACGCTGGCGCTCGCCGGCGCGGGCAATCCGAACAACCGCCTCAGCGGGGCCATTAGCGTCTCCGCGGGTGCCACGTTGCAGTTGAACAACAGCAACCAGATCTCCGCCACCGGGGTCGTCACCCTGAATGGCGGCACGTTCGCGTTGCAGTCCTACGGCGACTACTTCCGGGGGCTGAACCTCAACGGCAACAGCGCCGTCACTTCGAGCGCCGGCATCATTCTGGAGCAGGCCAGCCCAACCATCAACGTGACCGGAACCAACAACACTATCGCCTCACCAGTGGGCTTGACCTCGTTGTATGCCGCCGTCTCCGGCAACAAGACGCTGACGGTGAACGTGACGAACTCGGGCGACGCGTTGACCGTTTCCGGCGCCATCGCGAACCTTTCCTTCGACGGCGGCGGCGCCGCGGCTTCCATCGGCGGCATTTCCAAAACCGGCGCGGGCGTCCTGACTCTCACGGGCACCAACACCTACACCGGCGCAACCACGATCAGCGCCGGCACGTTGCAAGTGGGCAATGGCGGGACAAACGGTTCGCTCTCTCCGAGCAGCGCCATTACCGACAATGCGACGCTGGTGTTCAACCGCTCCAATGCGCTCACGCAGGGAACGGATTTCGCCGCCATCTCCGGCTCCGGCAACGTTGTTCAGGCGGGGGCCGGAACTACCATCCTCTCCGCTTCGAATAGTTATAGCGGCGGGACGCGGGTGAGCGGCGGGACGTTGCAAGTTGGAAATGCAAACGCGCTTGGAACGGGCAGCCTGAGCGTCAACGGCGGCGCTCTGGACCTGAACGGGACCAGCATTGCAGCCGGCACGTTGAGCGGTTCCACCGGGTCTTCGATCACTAACAGCGGCACAGGGACCGCCGCTTTGACAACAGTGGTGAGCGGCACCGCGACCTATGCGGGCAATATCACCAATGGAGCAGGCAACGTGGCTCTCACCCAGTCTGGAAGCGGAACGCTGATCCTAAGCGGCTCTTTGAGCATGGCGGGACTCAATGCGAATGGCGGCGTTACGCAATTGACGCAATCCGGTTCCATCGGCGCGGTGAACGTCGCCGCCGGAGCGACGCTCTCCATGGCGGCACACAGCGGCAGCAATTATAACGTATTGGACGTCTCGTCCCTGGCGATCGACGGCTTCAGCTCTGGGATTGCAGCCCAGAACACAGCCTATACCCAGGTCGACACCGCCAATCAGAGCCAGAATTACGGAGGACTAACGCCTGCCGGTGTCGCGGTCACGAAGGCAGCCGTTGCAGCAGCCGACGCCGCAGCCCCAGCCTCGCCCGAGGCGGTGCCGGAACCGGGCGCGTTTGGCCTGTTGCTTTCGGGCGCCATCGGTCTGCTCGGCTTCCGCCGCAAGGCAAAGCGGGGCGCAAGGTAGAGTGACTTTTAAGTCGACCCGTGTTTACCGGTGGGGACCGGTTGGGGGCACGGGTCGATCCAGGTCGCCGTAGCGTTAGGGTCGCTACGGCGACCATCCTTTTTTACTATCCGCCGGGTGCGGCAAAAATAATGACCAAAAAATATCAAACACACGCCACCGCAACCAAATTTTGTCGTCTTTGGATCGCCGCCATTTTCACAATTATCCTGGCTGCGGATTATGCTTCAGCCAAAGGCGTGCGGTCGCTCGACATCGCCTCCTTTGGCGTGCAAGCCGGTCAGAAAACCGACGCCACGCCCGCAGTCCGGGCCGCGCTGGAACAGTGTCGCAAGGAAAAAGTCCCGCGTCTCATCTTCTCACCGGGCCGCTACGACTTCTGGCCTGATCAGGCGTTCGAGAAATATCTTTTTGTCAGTAATAACGATGAGGGGATCAAGCGCATCGCATTCCCTCTCGTCGGATTCGACGGCATCGAGGTCGATGGGCGAGGAGCCACCTTTGTCCTGCACGGTTTCCTTATGCCGTTCCTCGTTGAGCATTCTCGAAATGTCAGGCTCAAGAACCTGACAATCGACTACGCAAGAACATTCCACAGCGAGGGAAAAGTGCTTGCTGTCAGCAAGACCGGCGTCGATCTTGAAATCAGCGACGATTACCCATATGAGATTCGCAACGGCGTCATCGTTTTTACCGATGGGAAAAAGGACGATGACCCAAAGACTTCGGTGCGGAGCAAGGAAGTTGTATATCCCTACGGCATGCTTCTCGCATTCGACCCGAAGCGCCGCGAAACGGCCTATATGGCGCAGGACCGCTTTGGGCTGGAGTCCGGAGTTGCGGCTCAAGCGATCGGCCCACGCAAGGTGCATCTTTCCATCGAGCAAGTCTCAGCGACCGTGGACGATATCCTGGTGTTCGGCCCGAGCCACCGGGACATCCCGGGTTTCGTTATTTCGGAAAGCGCGAAGGTGACGCTTTCAAGCGTCACGCTCTATCACGCCGGCGGTATGGGCGTCATCGCGCAGAGGAGCCGTGATATCGAACTGGAAAACGTGCGCGTGACCCCGCAGCCCGGCGGCAAGCGAATTGTCAGCGCCACCGCGGATGCCACGCATTTCGTCAATTGCACGGGAAAAATCCAGATGTGCGACTGCCTTTTCGAGAACCAGAAGGACGATGCCACCAATATCCACGGACTGTACGCGCGCATCACGGGCAAGCCTGCACCTGACAAGATTACTGTGCAACTCATGCACCCCCAACAAGCCGGCATCGATTTTATCCTGCCGGGAATGCGTCTTGAGATTGTCGATGGCCCCAGCCTCACACAGCGGGGCGAAGCGACGGTGCGGGCTGTGCAACGGATCAACAAGGAGTACATGCTCGTTACCGTAACGGCGCCATTGCCTTTGCAGGTGCAGACGGGCGACTGCGTTGCGGATGCCGACGCGAACACGGCCGATGTGGTGATTCGAAACTGTACGATCCGAAACAACCGCGCGCGCGGCATTCTGCTCGGCTCGCGCGGAAAGATCGTGGTCGAAGGAAACACGTTCCATTCCCCCGGCACGGCCATCCTTTTCGAAGGCGATGGCCGCTTCTGGTTCGAACAGGCGGGCGTTCGCGATGTAACCATCCGCGGCAACACATTCGATAATTGCAACTTCGGCGTTTGGGGGAATGCCTGCATTGGGGTGGGCTCCGGAATCTCACCGGAGTGTCGCAAGACCAGCCGCTACAACCGGAATATCCTTATCGAAAACAATTTTTTTCGGGTATTCGGACCACAAACCGTGCTGGGCATTTACTCGGTTGACGGACTGACTTTCCGTAATAACCGCATCGAAAAGACCAACGCCTACCCGCCGCGCCCAGGGCAGGCTCCAACTCCCTTCGATATCGTTGATTCGGACAATGTGCATATCGACCCAGCCGATCAGCTTCTCATTTCTCAACTTCCAAAATAACCGGTCTGCGCTCATTCTCACTCCTCAATCTCCATGCAAACATCTCATTTTCAAGGTCTGGCGTTTGGCATCCTCGTAGCGACCGCAAGCCTGACTTTTTCGTTGCTGGCCATCGCCGACGTGCCGAGGCCCGAACATCCGCGTCCGGATGCACTCCGCGACAACTGGCTTTCGCTCAATGGGGAGTGGCAGTTTGAAATTGACGCCAAAGACGACGGAGAGGCGCGAGGACTGATCGCCGGCAAAAATCTGCCGTTAAAAATCGAGGTTCCGTTCTGTCCTGAAAGCAAGCTCTCCGGGCTTGCTCATACAGAGTACATGAATCGCGTCTGGTATCGTCGCACGGTCGAGATTCCGGAATCAATGAAAGGAAAGCGTGTGCTCCTTCACTTCGGCGCGGTCGATTACAAGACGTGGGTCTATGTTAATGGCCATCTCGTCGGAACGCACCTGGGCGGTAGCGCCGCGTTCGGTTTTGACATCACGGAGTTTCTGAAGCCGGCAAGCAACGAAATCGTCGTGCAGGTGCATGACGATCTTCGGAGCGGGTTGCAACCCGGTGGCAAGCAGGCGTATGGCAAGAGCGCGGGGTGCATGTACACACGAACCACGGGAATCTGGCAGACTGTCTGGCTTGAGGCCGTGGGTTCTTCCTATGTGGAAAATCTGTCGGTAGTTGCCGATCCCGAACACTCCCGCGTGCTGGTCGAAGCGGCGGTGAACGGCTCAGACCCGGATTTGAACCTGAAGATTGAAGCCTTTGCAGAGGGCGATGGCGTGGGTTCGGACTCGTCAACCGGCGCCTGGCGCAATCACCGCCTGGTGCTGAACCTGAGCAAGAAGAAGCTCTGGGAACCGGGTTCGCCATTTCTGTATGACTTGAAATGCACGCTCACGAGTGCTGGCAAGACGGTCGATGAAATGAAGAGCTATTTTGGCCTGCGCTCAGTTTCCATCGAGGGGCGCCGCGTCCTCATCAATGGAAAGCCCGTGTTCCAGCGGACGATTCTCGACCAGGGCTTCTACCCTGAGGGAATCTGGACGGCTCCCTCGGATGCGGCCTTGAAACACGATATTGAGATGTCGATGGCGGCCGGATTTAACGGCGCCCGCCTCCACCAGAAAGTCTTCGAGCCGCGTTACCTTTATTGGGCGGACAAGCTCGGTTACATGGTGTGGGGCGAGTTCCCAAACTGGGGTTTCAACTGGAAGCCTCAGGGATACGCACCCTGGATTGCGGAATGGACCGAAGTGTTGCTCCAGAACCGCAATCATCCAGCTATCATCGGGTGGTGCCCGTCCAACGAGTCGCCCGAAGGCGCAGGCGAACTTCAGTCGTTGGTTTGGAACGTAACCCGCGCGGTCGATCCCACTCGTCCGGCGCTCGAAACCAGCGGCTGGTCGCACACGCTTCCCAGTCCCGAAGTGCTCGACGCCCATGACTATGATGGCAATCCTGAAAATTTCCGAAAGCATTGGACGTGTTTCTTCAACAATCCCCAGAATTCCCCAGCGACACCCGCACGGTACGGAGGCGAGGGCCGTCCGGTTCGCGATCGTGGCATTCCGTTCATGGTGAGCGAGTTCGGCGGGATTGGATGGGGTATTGAAGGGGGCTGGGGTTACGGCCAGGGCCCGAAATCAATGGAAGAGTTTTATACCCGATACACGGGCCTGTGCGCTGCTTTGCTGGACAACCCAAACCTGTTTGGGTTCTGCTACACCCAGTTGACCGATGTGGAGCAGGAACATAACGGGCTTTACTATTACGATCGCAAACCCAAGTTTGACCTGAAGCGGTTGCACGATGCCACCGCGCGCCAAGCCGCCTGCGAGCGGGGAGAGTCAACCGTGCCCCGGCCTGCCGCGATCGGACAGCCTGTCCAATGGAAAGTGCTCGTGGGAGCCGTTCAGGACGGAAGCCTCTGCACACCATATCATTACACCACGCAAGCGCCGGGTCCGGATTGGAATAGCGAGAAGTTTGACGACCACGCATGGCGAACCGGTGCGGCTCCTTTTGGGCGGGATGAACATCGCGCCACGCGCACCCCTTGGACGAGCAGCGACATTTACCTACGCAAGACGTTCGAATCCAACGGTTCGGAGATCGGCAACGCGGAATTGGTGATCTCTTACGACGAGGATACCGAGGTTTACGTCAACGGGCAAAAGATTCTCGCCGTTAAAGGCTTCATTAGCGATTATCGGCCATTCATCGTCACCGATAAACTGAAGAAAGCTCTAAAGAAAGGCTCGAACACGCTGGCTGTTCATACCCACCAGACGGTCGGCGGCCAGTTTATCGACATGGCGTTGCTCTGCCAGTAACCTCTTCAAAACATGATCAGCAGGCGCCCCGCCTCGAAGGCGTGGGCCGCTTGAATCGGACTGCCATTGACGCTGACTTGTACCTCGTCCGGATCGCCCGATGCTTTAAGCGCGAAACTCCGAAGCCTGAGCTTGCCATAGCGCGACTTCCGCTACTGGGGCAATACGACGTAAATATTCGGTAAACCGCCCGATTAACCTAACTTCCCCCTGAATTTTTGACCCTGCCTTCGTAAATGGCGATTTTTGATCATAAAGGTAGCAAGTAAAAGAATCAAAACTAAACAAACCGAGATAGCGCACGCCAATATTACCAGGTGCGGCCAAGGTATTCACTACGTGAGTTGGATCCTTGCCTGGGTCATCCTGGCAACAGCATGCGCGCCGATCTTTGGTTGCCGAGAAAGCGGACAGCATGAGGCCGAGAAGAAGACGCGCTTTGCCGAGGCGATCCGTTTCACCCTCAAAAACAAGGCGTTCTGGCCGTTGGTCGCGGGCAATTTTCTCGTCAAGTTCGGGATGATTGTCACGGGCTGCTTTTTCTATTACGTCATGGTTTACAGCGTTAGCGGGGGCGACAACATCCATGGCACAACGCGCCTCGCGGTCTTCTTCAACACCATCAACATTTCCACGATTTTCGCGATGGCGCCGGTGGTGCGGATGACGGATCGCATCGGAAAGAAGGGCACGCTGCTTTGGCTGATGCTCTTGAGCAGTGGCGCCTACGCGTCGGTCTGGTTCACGTTGCGGGAGCGTGGCGGCGCTTCCGTCCGTTGAGCAAGGCTGGCGTCTGATTGCTCATTGCGATTGAGCCGGGGTGTCGATCACATCCTCGTTTGCCGGATGCGGACTATTGAAGCCTAAGAACTACGGATTGAACGGCGCGATGCGATACGGGCGCGGTGCATTGAACGACTCGGGACCGTTGGCTGCTGCCTTGGCTTCGAGTTCGGCATGGCGATTGTGCGAAGCCGATTCACGGCATATCGTTTGTGGGTGATGGAGCAGGTTTCGCATTCTTCTTGGCAAACTCAATGCCGACCAAGTTGCCAAGCTCTCTCAAGATGGTTTCAAACTTCGATCCGAGCTTGGCGAGGACAGGCCACTCAGTCAAATGCTCGAGGAATCGAACAACGACTTCTTTGAGCTTTCGTAGCGGCGCGATCTCCTTTTCCAAAGCAACAACCCTCCCTTGGGTCTCGGTCAGTTGAGATTCTAATCTCTCGGATTTCATTTTCTCATCTTTGATCATTTCGACGGCGCTATCAACAAGCCTTGCATTTGCTGCCACACGCCTCGCGGCCGAAAGCAAACTCTCATCAGGGGCTGCTTTAAATTTCGAAGCAAGATCCTGCGGTTTTGATTCGTCCGAGACGACCCCGAGCAATCCCCCGATCCTTTTTCGCTCGTCTACGATTCGGCGTGCAGCGTCAAGCGGCGATTCACCCGGCCGCTTAGGGAGCACCTCAATAATCTTCTTCATTTCCTTTCCGTCACGACCCGCGAGCGCAGCGGCGTATCGTTTACGTTCGTTTTCTACGAATTCCCGGTATCCGCGCTCGATCTCTTCCGAGTAGCCCAATCGCTGCAGAAAAGCCTCTACGACTTCATCCGCCTTGCGATTCAGGGCAAAATCTCCGGGCGGGCGCCCCTGGCGTGTCTGAGCCCGCTTCACGGCTTTTTTGACCTCTTCGGCGGTGGCTGGACTGATGTCACTGAGATTTCCACCGGTCCGATCGAAAGCACGAGCAACTCGATCCCACGCCAGCATGTTGCCGCTCGAATTTAGGTTCATGGCGGTTCGCCGGTACCGAATTCGCTCTGATTTCCCCACTTGATAGAGGACCGCTTCCAAACCGGAGTGCCACAGATTCCAATGCGGTAGATTGGAATCAAAGTGAACCGAAACACCAACCACCTTCCGCCCGGTAACGCGCTGGAACTCCGCCGCGACCATGGGGGCTCTCGTCACCATTATTTCCCGAACCACCTCGTGATCGACTCCCTGTTGGAGCAACAACTCCATTGCACGCGCCAAGGCGGGTGCCACGTTGATCGTGTAGCGGCGTAAATCCGATGTTCCTTCGACAGCCTTTTTAGGTGCTTCGTTTTCCGTGACCTGCGTTGTGGCGCGGTGTTCGTCGACCAATTTCCGAAGAGCGATTTCGTCGCCGGTTTGAGCTAAATCTAATGCGCGGGCGAGTGGTTCAAGCAGCATGCCCGCGCCCACGTCATCGCCTTCCGCCATCCGGGTGGTTACCGGACACCCCTTCCAGTACATGCGACCATCTGCGCCCGGAGCCCAGCGGTGATACTTTGTTGACTGCGCCCGCGTTGCCAGCATGGATGCCAGATAGTCGTCTGATCCCACTTCTCTCAATGGCACTGGATCGTGTACTCGGGACAAATCACCCGGAGGTGGAGGCGGCAGAGCTTGTTTGTTGCCGTCTCCTCGTTTGGCTTTGCCTCGGCGCTTGCGCGCGTTTCCGCTGTCGTCTTTGACGTTCAGCAGAAACTGCCGTAGGGCGGCTACCTCACTGCCAGCCGAAAAACTCGCGAGGGTGCCATCTTTGTCCCAGTCGGCAGGTTCCCCATTCTGATTCGTGGTGGGAACGCGCGGTGCCAACAAATAAATGCCCGTATCCTCAAGCACGGGGAAGCGATTCTTAAATTCATACGAGCGATCTTTGGGAATCAGTACATATTCGTAAAGCTTTCGCTCGGCAAGCGCCAGCTTGTCGAGTTGGTGCTGGAGAGACTCGATCAAATCGTGAAGCAAAGCCTTGGTCGATGGCATGCCGCTAAGTGTCATAGGAGATATAGGGGTGACGGCTTTGACACTGTCAAGGAAAAGTATCGAAATAGTGGCAAGAACAATAATGGATACTCTGTTGTGCATCAACAAGTAATCCATTATTGTCCTTGCCCTCCGGGGGCTGCTTCGAAGGCGCAGGCCGGGAGACGCGCCGTCTCCCCCGCCCGTCGGCGGTTCCCCCTGTTGAGGGAGAGCAATCCCCCAAGCCTCCCAATTCTCGCCACTGCTAAATGCATAATAGGTCCCAGGTCCCGGCGAATCGTTGGCCTTGGCCCGGCAACGCTGGACCGGCAATTCTTTGGTTTCCGGCAGCACTGGGCGCGGGAATCTTTGGTCCTCGGCAACGCTGGACCGGCAATTCTTTGGTTTCGACAGCACTGGGTGCGGGGGAATCTTTGGTCCTCCGTAACGCGGAATCAACAATTCTTTGGTTTACGACAACACTGGGGGTGCCTGCCATTCTTTGCCCCCCGGCAACGCGGGGACCGGCAATTCTTTGGTTTCGACAGCCTGAGCGTGCCCGCCATTCTTTGCCCCCTCCGGCAACGCTGGACCGGCAATTCTTTGGTTTCGACAGCACTGGGTGCGGGGGAATCTTTGGTCCTCGGTAACGCGGGATCGACAATTCTTTAGTTTCGACAGCACTGGGGGTGCCTGCCATTCTTTGCCCCCCGGCAACGCGGGGACCGGCATTCTTTGGTTTCGACAGCACTGGGTGCGGGGGAATCTTTGGTCCTCCGTAACGCGGAATCAACAATTCTTTGGTTTCGACAGCACTGGGTGCGGGGGAATCTTTGGTCCTCCGTAACGCGGAATCAACAATTCTTTGGTTTACGACAACACTGGGGCCGCCGCAGAATCTTTGGCCCCTCCGGCAACGCTGGACCGGGAATTCTTTGGTTTCCGGGGAGCATGGGGTAATCGCGAACTACTGAACCTAAATTCGGCAGTTGAGGAGTAGACAAAGCGCGGCCAAGCCGGTGCTGATTCGGCGACTACAATGCGATGCTGTGGTGGAAAACGCGGGGGCTCAGCCGCTGGCCAGCGCCGCTTCCGGACCGCTCAGAATCCGGCCGCCGAGGAATTTCACGAAAACTTTGCTCAAAATCAGTCGCCAACGCTCCGGTTGGCTCAACTGCACCGCGGTGGCGATTACACCTTTGAGAAACGCGCTGGCGACCTCAATCATTTCTTTGATCTCGGCGACCTTTCCATGGCTCAAACTGATGGTAAGGCTCTTCTGTCCGGAGTGCTGGGTCTGCCGCGCGACTCCTCCCAAGACATTGGGCGGCTGGTGATCGCCTCGCTATGCTTTTTGGGATTGAGCAGCCGTACAAAGAGGCTCCACCAGTTGTAGATGAGCGAATGTAGCGGGCCATAATTTGGCAGCGCTCGAAGTCGTGTGTGGTAAAACCGCCCCAGCCCCATTGGTTTTTGAGTTCGTCAAAAGGTTCTCACTATCGGCACGATCGCGGTAGAGTTGAGCGGTGGCCTCCACGCTGTAGGGCAGGGTTGTCACCAAAACCATGTACTCGTAGCCGCCCGATTGCAGAGTGCATCCCCCATGAGCGTCAGCAATGGCAACGCCTCCTTGCATGGTTTTTCCTTGGTTTCAATGAAGCGCCGCAAAACAATCACGCGCCGATTGTAACTCCAGCCGGTGAGTTGGATGCTGCCCTCGACTCCTTCAAATCCTTGCTTCGCATCGACCCAAAGTAATGCGCCTCAATCGAGAGGAGTGATCCCGCCTGAATCTCCTACAATTTCCCCAAAAACTTCAGCACGGCCACGACGCCGGCAACAATCCCCGGCAATGCCGTTCCCACTGCGATGAGCCGAATCGCCTTCTTCTCGAATTGATCGAACCGGGCGCAGAGTCCTTTGAGTTGGATCTTCATTCCGTTGTGGCCGTTTTCTCCGCGAAGGTGATTTCGAGGGCGAGCAGGCGGCGGTCCACCATAGAGAGCCTGTCTCTCACGTCCTCGCGGCAGGCGTGGCATTGCTCTCCGAGCTGATAAATCTGGTCGGCTGGGTTTGTCATTGGAAGGAAACGGCTATTGCGGGTGGACTGGCTCGGCGCGCCTGACGGGGATCTGAGTCGGGTTGGCAGCGAGAATATCCACTTCGGCCTGGAGCGTTTCAATTGCGTTCCCGTGGTGTCCATTCGTTGCCGCGTTGAGCGCCGCAAATAGAACGGTGTCCAGGAACCCAGCCACGGCTTGCGGGTCCACCGTGGCCGCAATCGCGGGGCATCTGTCAGCGAAATACGCGAAGGAGTGCATCACCAGCATGGCGATCAGCGAATTGACGATGGCGGCGATCTTTTCCTCAAAGAATCGCACCGCGAACTTGACGAGCATCTTCACAGGTACTTATTGCACGGGCGCGGGAGGAGTCGGGACCGGGGCCGTGCCGTTGAGCAGGCAAAGCGCGTTTACCATGGCAAGCCGATTGGTCTGCCCAATCACCCGGTCGAGCGAATCGGAAAGGGCTTGCGCTGAAACGGCGTCGAGGGCGGACCAAAGAACCGCGATTCGGTAAGCCGTGCTTCACCCGCGTAGAAGGGCGCCGCACAAAGCACCGCTGCTGCGAATGGATGCTGGCCCCGACCTATGGGGCATTTAGCATAACTTGAGCCGGATGAGGAGAAACTCTCATGTCCGGTTCTTAGGGGAAGGGGCCAGCGGCAACGCTGGCTCCTTTTCCGATTTGCTTCGCCCTGCAATGCGGTATCTGTCGGGCTGATTTGGATTGATTCTCGTTCGTTCGCGGCGCAGGTTTCCCACCTTGTCAAAACCTACGCACAGCCAATCGTCAAACAGCAAGCGCCAAGCAAGCCTGGCCGACATCGCGGCCAGGGCGGAGGTGTCCGTGTCTGCTGTTTCTCGGATTCTGGCTGGAAAAAACCTCAACCACTTCACCGCAGCCAACATTGAGCGGGTGCGCGCAATCGCCAGCGAACTGCGCTACCGCCCAAATCGTCTGATCCGGGGCATCCAAACCGGTAAGACCGGACTGGTGGGTGTGGTGGGGCTTTCTCATTCGCGTGGCGATTTTTATGGGGACGTGCTGGCCGGCATTCACGATGAGCTGATTTCCGAGGATCGCTTGCCGGTGGTGATCTGGAGCAATGTCGATTCTCCGTTGGAGAGGGGGCGTAGTGAGATTGAGCAGATCCACGCGCTGGTGAACCTCCGGGTCGAGGGGATCATTCTTAGTCCGGTCGTCTATGGGGCAACCGATCTCTATTTCAAGGAAATTCTGGAGCGAAATATTCCGCTCGTGACCGTGGATCGGGCACTGCCCCGGACCCATTGCTGCTTTGTTGGTTCTGATGACGAGGCCGGCATGCTGGCGGTCCTGGATCACTTGAAAGCCCTCAATCATCGACGCATCTGTTTCTTTGGTGCGGATGATGCAGTGAGCACGGGGTTGCACCGGCTACAGGCCTTTCGCAACTTCGTTTCGCATGACAAGGAGATCGAGCCTGTCGAATACCTGCTGCCCCACTGGAAGCCAACCGTGGAGGATGCGCTCGACTGTTTGAGCAAAGCCCATAGGCAAACCGCCATTGTTGCGGTGCATGACCCTTTTGCATGGGCGATTTATCAGGCGGCAGCGATCAAGAAGCTGCGAATTCCCGAGGACCTTTCGGTGGTCGGTTACGGCAATGATGCAATTTCCAGGCATGTGGTTCCTTCGCTGACCACGGTGGACCAACATGCCTATGATATCGGCACCAGTGCCGCCCGCCGTTTGCTTCTGCGAATTGCCAGTTCTGCCGAACGCCCTCGCAAAGTTCTGCTGCCCTGCGACCTGATTGTCCGGCAGTCCACGGCAGCGGTCCTCGATTCCTAGCGGGACAGCGCCTTCCTCCAAGCGGGAGCGCACTAATCAATCTCTCAATGAAGCCAACCCCAACGGACGTGCTTACGAGCGCGCAAACGCGACTGGGGCTGCAGTGCCTACCAACTCCTGTTTCTCTTATCCATCCTGCTGCGCGTCCCGACGCTCGCCCTGCTCTATCGCATCCGCGAGCCCAGTGCGCATCGCGCCCGCCACCTTTTAAGGACCGCGCTCTCCTTCGGCGGTACGTGAAACTCAGCGAGGACAAGTTCCTCAAGAAAAAGGGTGGCAAATAATCGACACGTCGGGCGAGGATGTGCAATTCATTCACCAAACGCGAGACCTCCCAGGCACCCATAACGCCTGCCAATCGGGTCCGAATCCCCCCGTATCCGCATCGAAGTTCCAGGGCAAAACCAGCAATCTTTAAAAAAGGCGGCAAATATTTGACACGGAGCCGGAAATACGAGATTCTTCAGAATCCGTGAGTTCCCACTCGCCCAATTCTATGGTTTTTCCCTTCGCGCCTCGCGTTGGCGCCCTCGTTGTCAACGGGGCAAATAATGCGTTTGGCGCTCTCGTTCGGCCCGTTTGCGCTCGCCAGAGCGCGTCATCGAAGCCGCCCCTGCAAATAAAATGAAAACCCCGATCTTCCTCAGTTCCAAGTAACACCACACCTAGTAAATCCCGTATGAAATCCAATAATCGCCCAAATAATCCCCGGTCCTCCAAACGCTCCTTCTCCCGTCGAAAATCTGCGATAACCTCAAAATCCATCCTGGCCGCCGGGATTTCCGCCGTCGCCGCCACTCCGACCCTGCTCCACGCAGCGACTTACACTTGGGATTCCACCGCCAGCGGCGGCGCTCCCGTGGACGGCACAGGCGCCTGGAGCACCGGCACTGCCAACTGGTGGAACGGAACTACCGATATCGCCTGGACCAGCAGCACCGACACGGCGGTATTTGGCGTGAATAACGGAACGGCAGGGACGGTCACGGTTGGGGCAGTCTCCGTGGGGGCCATGACCTTTAACGCCACGGCTTCGGGCAACTACACGCTCAGCAGCGGGACCATCACCCTGGGCGGCACAACGGCGACAATCACAGCCAACACCGGCGCGACGATCGGTTCGCTGCTGACGGGAACCGCGGGCATGACCAAGGCCGGCGCGGGCACGTTGACTCTCACCAGTTCGAATTCCTACACGGGGGCGACCAAGATCACCAGCGGCACGCTGGCCCTCACGGGAGGCGGCGCGCTCCCGCTCGCCAGCGCTATCACCATCAATGGCGGCACTTTTGACATCGGCTCGCAGACTGCCGTCAACAACCTCGGCAACGGCAACGGTCTCGTCTTTGGGGCCAGCGGCGGGACGATCAACGGCAGCGGGACTCTCAGCATCGTCGGCGTGGGCGGCGCTTCCTATGGCTTCACTGTGCCCGCCAGCGCCAACGCGGTCGTCAATGCAAACGTTCTTCTCTCCGAGCCGGCGACGAACTACCAGCAGTTGGTAAACTTGGGTTCCGGCGCCAATCTGACGATTAACGGCAAGCTTGCCGCCGTAGGCTCCGGCGGGAGCCCGGAGGCCCTCTGGCTGGCTGGCGGCAGCGGGACCGTGACCGTGACGAATACGGCTAATAGCTTTACCAGCCTTAACATCGGTTCTGGCGCGGGAAACACGATTTCCACCCCCGATTTCGCCGCGATGGGAACCTCGAAGGGGATGACCCTCGGGCAATACGGCGGAGCGGCCACCTTGATCTACACCGGAACGGGCGCCACAACCACGTTCAACTTTAATAGCGCGGTGCTCGCGCCAAGCTTCCTCAACAATGGCAGCGGCACGGTAACCTTCAGCAACGCCACTTTCATTTCGCCCTATGGTACCGGGACCAACGCGACCAACCAAACCCTGACTCTTGGGGGCTCGGCTGGCATTGTCGTTTCGGGGGTCATTCAGGATGCGAACACAGACCATATCCATTGGAATACGAACCTGGCCAAGACCGGCTCCGCCACACTGACGCTCGGCGGGGCAAACACCTACTCCGGCACGACGACGATCACCGGGGGCACGCTGCAAATCGGCGCGGGCGCCACAACTGGTTCGATTTCCGGCAGCGCCGGCGCCATCGCCGATAATGCAACGCTGGCATTCAACCGCACCAACACGCTTACGCAGGGCACGGACTTTCCCGCCACCATTTCCGGCACGGGCAGCGTGGTCCAGGCGGGCAGCGGGCTGACGATTCTCTCCGGCAGCAACAGCTACACCGGCACGACCATCGTTTCCAGCGGCACGCTGCAAATCGGCGCGAGCGGCACAACGGGCTCGATCGCTCCAAGCAGCGCGATCACCGATAACGGCACGCTGGCGATCAACCGCTCCAATGCGGTCACTCAAGGAACGGATTTTGCGGCAACCATTTCGGGGGCGGGCGGTCTCACGCAGGCCGGGGCAGGCACGTTGATCCTCAACAGTTCAAATTCGTTCACCGGCGCGACGAAGATCGCCAGCGGCACGCTGCAAATCGGCGCGGGCGGCACGGCGGGCGCGCTTTCGACCAGCAGCACGATCACCAACAACAGCGCGCTGGTGTTCAACCGCTCCGACACCATTGCGCAGGGGACGGGCTTCGCGGCCAATATCCTGGGAACAGGCAGCCTCACGCAGGCCGGCGCGGGCACGCTGATTCTCTCCAGCAGCAACAGTTACAGCGGCGGAACTATAGTTGCCATTGGTTCGCTACAACTGGGCAACGCCAGTGCGCTCGGGGCCGTCACCGGGAGCCTCGCGGTCAACGGCGGGACGTTGGATTTGAACGGAAACAGCATTTCGGTGGGGGCGCTCAGCGGAAACAGCGGAGCTGCGATCACCAGCAGCACAACGGGTTCGATCACTCTCACCGCCAGCAGCGCAACCAGCAGCACCTATGCGGGCTCGATTCGGAACGACGCGGGAACCCTGAGCCTGAACAAGGCGGGCACGGGCGCCCTGATCCTCGCCGGCAGCAACAGTTACATAGGCACGACGACCATCTCCAGCGGCACGCTGCAATTGGGCGGCGGCGGGACGACGGGCTCGCTTTCGCCAAGCAGCGCGATCACCGATAACGGCGCCCTGGTGTTCAACCGCACCGACACGATCACGCAAGGGACGGATTTCGCGGCGAACATCTCGGGAACCGGGAGCCTCACGCAGGCCGGCGCGGGCACCTTGACCCTCACCAGTTCGAATTCCTACACGGGGGCGACCAAGATCACCAGCGGCACGCTGGCTCTCACGGGCGGCGGCGCGCTCCCGGTCGTCAGCGCCATCACCATCAACGGCGGCACGCTGGACACGGGTTCGCAGAATGCCACCAACAACATAGGCAACAACACCGGGATCACCTTCGGCGCCAGCGGCGGCACGCTGAACGGCAGCGGGACTCTTACCATTATCGGAACAAGCGGCGGTGCGTCCGGGTTCACTGTGAATGCCGGTGCCACTGCGGTCGTCAATGAGAACGTTCTGCTGATGCAGCCAGCAGGCGGGTACCAACAGTTGGCAGGCGTCGGTGTCGGCGCCACTCTGACGGTCAATGGAGTGCTCCGGGCGACGGGTACCAACGGGAGCCTGGAAGCGGTCTGGCTGAGTGGCGGTGGCACCATAATCCTGACGAACACCAGTAACAGCTTCAGCGCCCTCGGCTTCTGGCCCTCAGCCGGCCCTGCCACCACTCTAATAACCGCCAATCTGGCCACCTTGGGAACCGGGCTGACGATGAACTTGGGACAAAACACCGGACAGGGACCGGCCACCTTCATCTATACCGGGACAACAACCTCGACGTCGTTCAACTTCCAGTCCGACGATCTCGCGCCAAGCGTCCTCAATAACGGCAGCGGCACGCTGACCTTCACCAACGGAGCTTTCAATTCACCGTACTCTGTAACCAATAGCACGACCAACCAGACCTTCACCGTGGGCGGCTCCGGCGGCATGGTAATTTCGGGTGTGATTCAGGACGCGATCAACAGCGGCACCAACTTCCTCCGCACCAACCTGTCGAAAACCGGCGCGGGCACATTGACGCTAAGCGGCTCAAATACCTACACCGGCACAACGACGATCTCCGGCGGCACGCTGCAAATCGGCGCGGGCGGCACGGCAGGTTCCATCGCCTCCGGCAGCGCCATTATCGACAACGCAACGCTGGCGTTCAACCGCTCCAACACGCTTACTCAGGGAACTGACTTCGCCACCACCATCTCAGGCTCCGGCAACGTGGTCCAGACTGGCATTGGGACGACCGTCCTCTCCGGCTCGAACAGTTACAGCGGCGGCACGACCGTTGCCAACGGTACCTTGCGGATCAGCAACACTAACGCGCTCGGCATGGGCGCAACCGCGGTCAACGGAGGCATCCTCCAATACCCGCAGCCGCAGTTCCTCACGGGCGCTTCCTCAATCGCCGTCAACACCGGGGGAGCCTTGGGCCTCAATGTGGGCGGCACCAACGAGTTCACCAGCGCCAATCTGGACAGCGTCTTCAGCGGGAGCAGCGGCGTGACGTTTAACGCGGGCGCGACGGTTGCTCTCGATACCAGCAACGCCGGCGGGCCCTTTGCCTACACGAGCGTGATCTCGGGGTCGCTGGGAATCACGAAGCTGGGAATAGGGAACCTGGTGCTTTCGGGTTCCAACACCTATCTCGGGCCGACGCAACTCAGCGTGGGCGCAATCAACGGCGTCACCCTGGCCAATGGAGGTCAGCCCAGCAGCCTCGGCGCGAGCGGCAGCGCCGCCTCGAACCTGGTCTTTGGCGCCAGCGCCGGCAGTGGCAACACCGTTCTGAGTTGCACCGGAGCGGGAGCGGTCAGCACCGACCGGCTCTTCACCCTCGGCAGCCAGCTTGTCGCCAACGGGACCACGACCCTCGACAACTCGAGCGGCGGCACGCTCAGCTTCACCAACCCGGGGGCCATCGCGGTTTCCGCAACCGTCGCGACGACCCTGGCGTTTACCGGCTCCAGCGCGATCGTCTTCGCGCCCGTCCTTGGCAACGGCTCCGGAACGGTGGCCCTGAGCGCCAGCCTGGCGAACGTTCTCACGCTGACCGGAAACAACACCTACACCGGCTCGACAACCATAAGCGGCGGCACCTTGCAGATTGGCAATAGCGGCACGACTGGGTCGATCGGTTCGACCAGTGGCGTCTCGCTTGCCTCCGGAGCGTTGCTGGCGTTCAACCGGACCGACAATTATGGCGGCAGCTTCACGAAGCCGATCAGTGGCTCGGGGGCCGTGGCTCTTAATTCCGGGACGTTGACGCTCACCGGCTCCAACAGCTACACAGGAACGACGACCGTTGGCGGCGGCACTTTGCAGATCGGCGACGGTGTTAGCGGGGCGCTTTCGACCAGCAACGCGGTAACGCTGAATGGCGCCGGGACGCTGGCCGTGAACCTGGCCAACAGCGGCACCTTCGGAAGCACGATCAACATCGGTTCCGGAACGCTGAACTTGATCGCGGGCGGCACGAACACCCTTTCGGGTCAGATCAACGGATTTGGCACGGGGGTCATCAACCAGAGCGGAACCGGGAGGACGATCCTCAGCTACACGAATCCGTTTTTTGGAACAACCAATATCACCGCCGGCGTGCTGCAGCTAAACACGCAATATGCGGCTTATGACAGCACGGTGAATGTCGGGCCGGGCGGCGCGCTTGCCTTCGGAGTAACTGCCGTCAGCGTGGGCGGGCTTGCCGGAAGCGGCAATGTTGTGTTGCTGAATGGAGCAAACGGCGTGACGCTGACCGACGGCAGCAACGGCCAGAGCACCGTTTTCAGCGGGAATTTGAGCGGCGCAAACGGAGCGTTGGTTATGAACGGTTTAGGCGCGCTCGCTCTCACCGGTTCGAACAGTTACAGCGGCGGCACGACGGTCGTCAACGGAACCCTTCTGGCCGGCAATACCTACGCGCTCGGCACGGGCACAACAGGGGTCAGCGCCGGGGGGACCCTTCAATACCAGCAGCCTGGGTTTCTTCCCAGCGCTTCCGCGATCACCGTCAACAGCGGGGGGACTTTGGGCCTGAACGTCGGCGGCACGAACGAATTTTCGAGCGCCGATCTGGACAGTTTCTTTGGCGGGAGCAGCGGCGTGACCTTCAAGGCGGGCGCTGCGGTTGCCCTGAGTACCAGCAATGCCGGCGGAACGTTCACCTATGGAAGCGTGATTTCGGGAACACAGGGAATCACAAAGGCGGGCTCAGGAACCCTGGTGCTTTCCAATTCGAGTTCCTACCTCGGCGCGACCACAATCACCAGCGGCACGCTGGCCCTCACGGGCAGCGGCGCGCTCCCGCTCGCCAGCGCCATCACGATCAATGGCGGCACGCTCGATATGGGTTCGCAGAATGCGGCCAACAATCTCGGCAACAACACCGGTCTCGTCTTCGGCGCCAGCGGCGGCACGCTCAATGGCAGCGGGACTCTCACCATCACTGGTACGAACGGCGGTGCCAACGGCTTTACGGTGCCCGCCGGAGCCACTGCGGTCGTTAATGAGAGCATCGTTCTATCCAATACTGCGGGCTCCAGCTATCAACAGTTGGCCAACTTGGGATCTGGTGCCAATCTGACCATCAACGGAAAGATCACCGGACCGGGCCAGCTCTGGCTGAACGGTGGCGGCGCCCTGACCCTGACGAATACCAGCAACAGCTTCGGCTCCGTTGACTTCAATCCCTCAGCCGGCCCTGCTACCATTCTCAAAACCGCCAGCCTCGCCACATTGGGAACCGCGAGTTACATGGTTTTGGGACAAAGCCCCGCCCAGGGGCCGGCCACCTTGATCTACACGGGGACAACAACCTCGACGCCACTCACTTTTCAATCCGACGACCTCGCGCCCAGCGTCCTCAATAACGGCAGCGGTACGGTGACCTTCACCGCCGGAACTTTCAATCCCGGGTACTCTGTGATGAGTAGCGCGACCAACCAGAGCTTCACCGTGGGAGGCTCCGGCGACATGGTGATTCAAGGTGTGTTCCGGGATGCAATCAACAGCGGCACGAACTTCTTCCGCACCAACCTGGTCAAGACCGGTACGGACACGCTGACGCTTTCGGGGTCGAACACTTATAGCGGCGCGACGACAATCAACGGCGGCACGCTGCAAATCGGCGCGGGTGGCACAACCGGGGCGATCAACTCGGCCAGCGCCATCACCGACAACGCGACGCTGGCGTTCAACCGCTCCAACACCCTCACCCAAGGCACAGACTTCGCGGCCACCATCTCCGGCTCGGGTAACGTGATTCAGGCGGGGGCAGGGACAACCGTTCTTTCCGGCAGCAACAGCTACGGCGGCGGAACAACGGTAAGCAGCGGCACTTTGCAAGTCGGGAACGCCAACGCACTCGGCACCGGCGGACTGACTGTTAACGGCGGCGCGCTCGACCTGCACGGCAACAGCGTGAGCGTTCCGACGTTCAGCGGCACGGGCGGAGCAGTCACCAACACCGTGAGCGGCACGAGCACTTTGACCACGGCTGTAGCCAGCGGCACCGCAACCTACGCGGGGAATATTACCGGTGGAACCGGAGCGGTGGTTCTTACCAATTCCGGGGCTGGCACGGTTATCCTGAGCGGCTCTTTAACGATGGCGGGCTTGAACGCGAACGCCGGCGTCACGCAACTGACGCAGTCCGGATCGATCAGAGCCGTGAGCGTCGCCACCGGAGCGACCGTCGCCCTCGCGGCGAACACCAACGGTAACCGCATGGTGCTGGACGTCTCCTCGCTAGCGATCTCCGGATTCACATCGAGCTTCGCCATGGACGACAGCCTAATCGGCGTCGGCGCCGTTTACACGCAGGCGGCGGCCGGCCAGGGCCCGAACGCCGGGGTGTTGACGGACAAGGGGATTGCGGTGGCGCGGACGGCGGATGCAACCGGCGACCCGGCCCCGGTTTCGCCAGAGGCCGTGCCCGAACCGGGCACGCTGGGCCTGCTGCTGGCGGGCGCATCCGCGATGCTCGGCTTGCGGCGCAAGGCGAAGAGGAGCATCCGATAAATCGATTTAAGGTTGACTCGTATTTGCCGGTGGGGACCGGCTTGGGGGTGCGAGTCAATCGAGGTCGCCGCAGCGTTTTGGGGGCGCTGCGGCGACCGCCAATCAGATCCACATCTCAACAAAAATAGGCGGAAACCAAGATTTGGGGGAGTTTGCGCGTGATGTCGATTGGGGTTCGACTGGGTACACGCGCAAACGAACAAAAGCTGCCGTGGCGTTTTAGGGGCGCCACGGCAGCAATTTCTAGACATATCGACAAAGCAACCAACTAATGAATAAGACCGCATTACTGAATGTTACCACTCTGCTGCTAGCGCCGCTGGCTGTATCGCACGCTGCCGGAACGGTTGGGCAGAGTTCGAAATCCGGAGCCACGCAGAGCGTCGAAGTGATCAATGTGCCGATTGCCGAGGGGCCATGCAAACCGAGTTGGAAGTCGCTGGGCGATCATTTCAAAACACCGGCGTGGTGGCGCAAGGCCAAGATCGGGATGTGGTTGCATTGGGGGCCGCAGGCGACCGGCGAGGACGGCGACTGGTATGCCAAATGGATCTACATGGCGCATAATCCCTGGCATAAGGACTCCCAGGTTTATCAACATCATCTGGCCCGGTTTGGCCATCCGAGCGAGCTGGGCTACAAAGATATGTTGCCGCTCTGGAAGGCGGAAAAGTTTAATCCTGAAAAACTGATGGCCCTTTATAAACGGGCCGGCGCGCGCTACGTCATCGGCCAGGGGATGCACCACGACAATTTCGATCTTTGGGACTCAAAGTATCAGCCGTGGAATGCCGTGAAGATCGGTCCGCATCGCGACATCCTCGGGGCATGGGAGGCGGCAGCCCGGAAAGAAGGCATTCGCTTCGGGATCGCCTTTCACGGCGATTATTCGCTGTGGTGGTATCAACCTGCGTTCCTGGCCGATCTCGAAGGCTCGCGCAAGGGCGTCCCCTACGATGGTGCCCAGAACTATGAGGGCAAGAACGCTTGGTGGAAGAAGATGGGGTTGGATTTGAAAGACCTTTATGGAATCGATTTGAAGGACGATGTGGAGTTCCCCGCCGGGTTCCAGGGCGACCCCGCCGAGTTCCGCATGCGCGATCCGCTTTCGCATGGCATTCCCAACGGCGATCTGCGCGTGCATCCTGAGTTTGCCACGTGGTTCGCCACCAAGTGGACGAACCGCGTAATCGATGCGATCGACCAATTCTCGCCTGACTTTATCTACTTCGACGGCGGCAACAGCTACCCGTTTTGCGGGCACGGCACGGGTCGCGGGCTGCGCGCCGATGCCACCCCGCGAGTCATCGCGCATCTTTACAACACCAACATGGCGAAAAACGGCGGCACCTTGGACGCCATGGCGTTCACCAAAGGCGACGAGGATCCGCGTGCTGTTGCGGTCAACTTTGAATCGAACTTTCCGAAAGGAATTAAAAGGGATCGGCCGTGGCAGACAGAGGTCGGGCTGGGCGAGTGGTTCTACTGCAAGGGGACGTTTTATGAGAGCGGTATGTTGATTCACCAAATGCTGGAAGCCGTCTCGCGCGACGGCAACTATGCGATCAATATCCCACTGACGCCGGCTGGCGAACTCGATGCCGGCGGCCTCAAGACGTTGCAGGAAATGGGCGACTGGATGGACGTCAACAGCGAAGGCATTCACGATTCCAACGCGTGGGACGTTTGGGGTGAAGGCAGCGTCGTCATGGCCCACGGCAACCTCGGCCCGGCGCAGGCCGCAACGCCTTATACTGGTCAGGACATTCGTTTCACCACCAAAGATGGTGCGGTATACGCATGGCTCATGGCCTGGCCTGCCGACGGGAAAGCAACTCTCCATTCGCTCGCCACACCGGCCGGGAAAGTCACCGCAGTCACGTTGCTGGGCAGCAAGGAAAAGCTCCAGTGGCAGCAAACCGATGGCGGAACCGTCGTTCAGTTACCAGCTAAAAAGCCCT
>Ga0316219_1000737_pt1 | contig 41040 bp, 29 predicted proteins | sample TBH18003PmetaG_FD_203635 | JGI IMG/M metagenome (GOLD analysis project Ga0316219, IMG submission 203635) | Freshwater microbial communities from Trout Bog Lake, Wisconsin, USA - TBH18003P | ecosystem: Environmental > Aquatic > Freshwater > Lake > Hypolimnion/Profundal zone | place: USA...
ATCTTTCGAATGAGCAGAAGGAAATATTGGAAGAACACACTATTGAAATCCTTGGTGCAAGGGAAGCGCATCCTGGAAAAACCATCGCCTGGCTTTATGATCCAGAAACCATGCCAGCTAATCTTTTGCAAGCTCATAAGGAGCTAGACGACGCTTTGGAGCAAATGTACATAGGCCGTCCGTTCAGGAACGACACCGAGCGTCTGGAACACTTATTCAAGCTGTATGCCAGCATGATAAAAAAAGAACAAGCCAGCAGGACGCAAAAAAATAAAGGAAAATAATTGACTCGTTTCAGTTTTCTGGTTTATAGTAGCTGCGCGCTCCTGAATTCGGGAGCTTGCAAGTCCGCAGTAGGCCGTCTCAAGTCCCGCACTGCCGTGGCAATGTCCGCCGCATAGCGAAACTGGTTCGCACATACCGACGGCAGGTCCGAATGGCGGCGGTGGATGTTCCAGTGGCACCGGAAACAGTCCAGGTGGAGCCGGAAGAGGTCCGGACGACCCCGGAAAATCTTCCGCCGAAACACTGTTTTTTAATTTAAAATCAATAAGTTAAACGAATAATTTTTTAAACATAGTCCGCTATAAACCATTTGACGTCTGCGACAGACCGAATACAGTCTGCAACAGGCCATTAGAAGTCCGCAACAGACCAGTGAACGTCTTAAACAGACCGAATAGAGTCAGACATAGATAAACAAGGTCTGAGACAGACCGAATACTGTCCCGGACAGACCATTCGAAGTCCGCGACAGACCGAATACAGTCCGCAATAGACCATTTGAGGTCCGGCACAGGCCAGTGAAGTGCAAAACCGTCCGATTGAATCATGGCGCGGGCAATGAAAACAGCAGCATGGAATTAGTACCTTAATATCAAGCAGGGCAATGTTACACTCGCATCAAATCAAGGCGAATATCCGATTTTAAATTCCAAATTTAATTATTCAAGGAGATTGCAATGCCTAAAGCCAATTTTGTACCCGATGCGGATCATGATTTTATGGTCTGGTTCGGCCATCTTATTGCCAATCTGACGCCTGACAGCGGCATAAGCGAAGCTGATTTGATCAAACTCAAAGCAGCATACGATGATTTTCAGGCCAAAATCGCGAAGCTTGCTGATGCTGCCGCTTTGGCCAAACAAGCCACCGCCGATAAGAACGCCAGCCGCCAGGCTGCCGAGACCTTGGTTCGCGCTGAAGTTCGGCGCATCAAAGCCCGTTCGGATTACACGGAAGGGCTGGGCGCACATCTGGGAATCGAAGGCCCTGAAAGCACCTTCGATCTTGTTAATGCCCGGCCTGATTTGAGTGCCATTGACAAGACGGGCGGACTGGTTTTTTTAAGTTTTAGCAAATACACCAGTTCCGGCATCAATATCTATAGCAAGCGTGAAAATGATGCCGACTGGGTAAAGCTGGATCGCGCCACTGTTTCTCCCTTTCATGACAATCGCCCCCTGCTCCAGACAGGCAAAGCTGAAATGCGTCAATATAGCGCTGTTTATATGCTAAATGATGATGAAGTCAGTCAGTTCAGCAATCAAATTGCCATTAGCTGCGCACCCTGATTAACCTTAAGGAAATAGCCTATGGCTGATTATGTCAATGTAACTTACGCACAGACTGGAAAAAGCCAAGACACCAACCACTATGGAATGCGAGCCATGCAGGCGCGGGCATTTGATGCAAGGAACTCGCAATTTCTGCTGGTCAAGGCACCGCCAGCCTCTGGCAAGTCTCGTGCCCTGATGTTTATCGGTCTGGATAAGCTGGAAAATCAGGGCATCGCCAAAGTGATCGTTGCCGTGCCGGAACGATCCATCGGTTCATCATTCAAATCCACCCAACTGTGCAAGGGTGGATTTTTTTGTGATTGGGTGGTCAATCCGCAATGGAATCTGACTGATGCAGGCGGCACGCAGAAGACCAAAGCCTTTGCAGACTTCATGGTGTCCGGTGATCGTGTTTTGGTTTGCACCCATGCCACGCTGCGATTCGCATTTGATCAACTGGGCGCGGCTGCTTTTGCAAACAGTGTGATCGCCATCGACGAATTTCACCATGTTTCCGCCGATGAGAATAACCGTCTGGGTGAGGTGGTTCGCGCACTCCTAGAGGATGGACGTTCACACATCGTCGCCATGACCGGATCGTACTTTCGGGGTGACACCACGCCGGTTCTCCGTCCTGAAGATGAGGCGCGTTTCACTCGCGTTACTTACACCTACTATGAGCAGCTGAACGGCTATCGCGACCTGAAAACACTGGGCATCGGTTATCACTTTTATCGTGGCAGATATGTGGATGCGATCAATGAGATTCTGGATTCGAATCTCAAGACGATCATTCACATTCCTCACGTTCGTTCGACAGAATCGACAACCGATAAATACGACGAAGTAGACCGCATCCTCGACCATCTTGGAGAGGTGGTCAGTAAAGACCCGGAAACCGGATTTGATCTCGTCAGGCGAGCAGACGGAAAGGTCATCAAGGTTGCTGACCTGGTGAACGATAACGCCGGTCGCGAGAAAGTGATGGTTGCGCTGCGTGACATCAAGGGACGGGATCATGTCGATATCATCATCGCCCTGGGAATGGCAAAGGAAGGGTTCGACTGGATTTGGTGTGAGCATGCGCTTACCGTGGGCTATCGCGGTTCACTGACTGAGGTTATCCAGATTATCGGACGTTCGACACGGGATGCCCCGGGAAAATCACACGCGCAGTTTACCAACTTGATTGCCGAACCGGATACGAGTAAAGATCGTGTCACCGATGCCGTCAATAACATGCTCAAGGCGATTGCTTGTTCCTTGTTGATGGAACAGGTTTTGGCGCCCAACTTCAAGTTCAGGACGATGAAGGACGCGGATGAACTGGACGGTAGCCGCCGTGAAAGCGATATCATCTACACGGGAGACGATAGCATCATTGCTATTCGTGGTTTCTCGGAACATTCCACTGCACGAACCCGTCAGATACTCGAAAGTGATTTGAATGACCTGTCCGCAGCCATTTTTCAGGATGAATCGGTATTGCGTGCAGCGATGAATCCGGATGAATATGCCCCCGAGGTCGTCAATCAGGTGTTTATTCCGAAAGTCATTGCCCGACAATATCCGGATCTAACACCGGAAGAAATTGAAACAGTACGTCAGGCGGTAGTAGCCAACGCTGTATTCAAAAGCCCATCGGTCAGCATAGAGCAGAAGGCTGACACTAAATTTGTACGGATGGCTGAGCGGCTCATCAATATTGATGAGCTTGACATTGATTTGATTGACAGCATCAATCCATTCCAACGTGCTTACGAGATTTTGTCCAAGTCGGTCACAGCGGAGGTACTAAAAACCATTCACGGTGCAATCACTTCCACCAAAGTCGCCATGAGCGAGGAGGAGGCTGTTTCTCTCTACCCGCGTATCAAGGCATTTGTTGCCGAAAAAAATCTGGAACCCAGTCTGGTGAGTCCGAACCCGTTGGAACGCCGAATGGCTGAAGCCTTAGCCTGGATCAGGGAAGCCAAACGCCGCAAGATGGCAGCCGCACAACAAGGCGCATAAGCGATGGCACGTCAAACACTGGATGAGTTGCTCGCCGAAAATGATGACATGGGATTGCTGGATGTAAAACCTCATCCGGTCAATACCCGCAGCGAGGCAGGGCGCATCCAGCAGGAATTTGAGGCGATTAACGTATTTGTTGATCGTCATCAGTTCACGCCTGGCGATGGCGTAGCAGGCCAGAAAGTGCCGGTAGCTGAACGTGTCCTGCAAATGCGATTAAAAAATTATCGGCAAAATCCGGAGATCATCAAGCAATTGAGAGTGATTGACCGTCATAATTTACTGACAGCCCTCACTGTCGATACGCCTGATCCGAGCAGTCTGGACGAAATTTTTGATCTGGATGACGATCTGCTGACTGATCCCAACGCAGATATCTTTACGTTTCGCCACGCCCGTCCCGCAGCCGCCCGTCCGGACAAAATATCCGAGCGAAAACCGTGTGAAGATTTTGACCAGTTCAAGCCGTTATTCGATCAGGCTATCGCTGAGCTGGTGACGGGTAAACGCAAGAGCATGAAATTTGCCAATGAGCAGCAAATCGAGCCTGGCGGATTCTTCATATTGAATGGGGTGATGGTCTATGTGGCCGAGGTAAACGATCCCCATATTCGCAACGGGAAGCGCAATGCCAGACTTAGACTTATTTTTGAAAATGGCACTGAAGGAAAGAATCTGCTCCGATCATTAGCGAGAGAGCTTTATAAAGATCCTGCCGGTCGTCGGTTATCCGATCCGAACGCAGGTCCACTCTTCGATCCTGCGCCAACTACCATCACCGTAGCTGCGCCGAACGACCGTATCACAGGTTGCATTTACGTCGTGCGTAGTCTGTCATCGTCCCCCGAAATCGCAAAACTGGATGGTCAGTTTTTCAAAATTGGTTTTACCACCGGCTCATTCGAAGATCGCATTCGCGGCGCAAAGGATGATCCAACCTTCCTGATGGCTCTTGTTCATCCCGTCCGAACTTACGATGCGATCAATCTGAATGCCAATAAGTTTGAAAATTTGATACACCGTTTTTTCGCCGAAGCGCGAATGGACATCGAAATCATGGATCGCTTTGGCAAACCGTTCAGACCCAGAGAGTGGTTTTTGCTTCCCCTGCCGGTAATAGAGACTGCTATTGCCATGTTGATCGATGGGACTATTTTACAGCACAAGTATGATGCGGCTTTATGTGAGATTGTGCCGTTGCTGGCAGTAACATCAGTTACTCACAAGCAAGCTGCCCTGCTATCCGTTGATAGTTGATTGAGGCGCGAGGATTACAGAACGGCAATTATCTTTGGCCCCGCACAGGGGTGATAAGCAAGGAGTATCGTATGAAAAATTCAATCCTGAAGTCTTATAGCGAGTGCGTGACATCCGTTCTTAATAGGGAATTTACCTGATACCCCGGTTTTTGCTTATACTGACCATCCGCATTAATCATCGCAGCCGGGATACTCCTGATATGAAAAAAATTGTCATTTTGTTTGTATTGATGGCCATTGCGGCGGCAGTATGGTTTAGCCGGCATGTCGCGCCTGTGCAGACGGAGCTGATCCTGCATGGTAACGTGGATATAAGACAGGTAGAGTTGGCTTTTAACGCTAGCGGTCGGATTGATAAAATGCTGGTAACGGAGGGCGATTATGTGAAGTCCGGTCAGTTGCTGGCTCGCCTTGATACTGTCCGACAACAATTGTCACTAGTACAGCTCAAGGCACAGAGTCAGGCGCAGCGGGAAGTGCTCGCCCGTTATCTGGCAGGTTCCCGTCCCGAGGAAATCCGGGGCGCACGTGCGCAGCGTGATGCCGCACGCGCAACATTGGCGGATGCAACGGCTTTTTATCAGCGTCAGCTGGAGCTGGTTGCACGTCATTTTGTATCCGCACAACAGGCCGATAGTGCAAAATTTAGCAGTGAAAAGGCGCGTGCACAATTGAATGCGGCAGCAGAAACCCTGCGTCTGGCGGAGCAAGGTTTCCGCAAGGAAGATGTTGCAACAGCCAGAGCTACACTGGCGGCAAGCGAGGCGGCTGAAGCCGTGATATTGCGCGACATCGGCGAAGGTGAGTTGCATGCCCCGTCCGATGGCGTGATTGAAAATCGTATTCTGGAGCCGGGCGATATGGCCTCTCCCCTGAAACCTGTGTATACCCTGGCATTGACGAAACCTGTCTGGGTGCGCAGCTACTTGCCGGAAACGGAACTGGGGCAGGTGCCGGTCGGTGCGCGCGCAAAGGTGCATACGGATTCGGGGCAAATTGTTCGCGCTTGGGTAGGCTATGTTTCGCCCGCAGCAGAATTTACCCCTAAAACGGTTGAGACGACGGATATTCGCGCCAGTCTGGTATATCAGACACGGATTTTTGTCTGTGAGGGAGGGGCTGTGCTACGCCAGGGGATGCCTGCCACAGTGATCATTCCATTGAATCAAAAAGCAGCGGGGGACGATCCCTGCCGGGACTGACAGTATGGAAACGCTAGCGATCCTGCAAGCTGCCGATTTGGTTAAAACCTTTGCCGGCAGGCGGGTGCTGGACGGGGTGAGTTTCACGATTCGTCCCGGCGTGATAACAGGGTTGATCGGTCCTGATGGCGCGGGTAAGACCACGCTGATGCGGCTGGCAGCAGGATTGCTGGTAGCCGATTCCGGCAGTATTCATGCGCTGGGACGGGACTCCACGCTGGATTCCCTGTCTGTTCAGGCCTTGATGGGTTATATGCCGCAACGCTTTGGCTTGTATGAGGATCTCAGCGTGCAGGAAAATCTTCAGTTGTATGCTGATCTTCAGGGTGTGCCTGAGCCTGAGCGGGCAGGGCGTTATCAGGAACTGATGCATATGACCGGTCTGGCGGCTTTCACCGGCAGGCTGGCAGGGCGTTTGTCAGGCGGCATGAAACAAAAGTTAGGGCTGGCCTGTACGCTGGTGCGCGCACCGGAACTGCTGTTGCTGGATGAACCCACCGTAGGGGTGGATCCTGTCTCGCGTCGCGAGCTGTGGGTGATTATCAACCGGCTGGTGCAGGAGCAGGGCATGAGTGTGCTGATCTCCACGGCTTATCTGGATGAGGCCGAGCGTTGTCAGGAAGTGATTCTGATGCATGAGGGGAAAATCTTGATGCAAGGCGCGCCGGATCGTTTAAGTGCGCCCATGACAGGCAGAACCTGGGCCGTAACGGTCCTGGATAAAAAGTTAAGGGATGTGCAGGCGGAGCTGACAGGACATGTAGTGGATGCCTTGGTACAGGGGGATCATGTGCGCCTCGTCACTGCAAAAAACAGTACGGTCGAAGCCCTGCGCGCGCTGCCTGGGCTTGAATCAGCGCAAATCAAGGCGGTAGCACCTCGTTTTGAGGATGGATTCATTGATATGCTGCGCGCAAAGTCTTCCTTGCGCAGAACCCGTCTGACCGATATGCCGGCTTTGAATGTGGCAGCTGATAGCTTACCTGTGATTCAGGTTGAACAGCTCAAGCGCAGCTTCGGCAGCTTTAGGGCTGTGGATGGCATCAGTTTTCAGGTGAAGCGAGGTGAAATATTCGGTCTGCTGGGCGCGAACGGCGCTGGAAAATCCACCACCTTTCGTATGCTCTGCGGTTTGTTGCCGGCAAGTTCAGGCAGCTTGCGCGTGGCCGGGCTGGATTTGCGTGTTGCAGCTTCCACAGCGCGCTCCCGCATCGGCTATATGTCACAAAAGTTTTCTTTGTATGGCAGCCTGAGTGTGACGCAAAATCTGGAATTTTTTGCCAGTGCTTACGGTTTGTCGGGGCAGGCACGCAAGCGCCGCCTGATCTGGGCACTGGATGAATTTGAACTGGAAAAGCAGGCCGATCAGTTGTCCTCTGATATGTCTCTGGGCTATAAGCAGCGTCTGGCCATGGCATGCGCGCTGATGCACCAGCCTGAGATCCTGTTTCTGGATGAGCCCACTTCAGGCGTTGATCCGCTGGCCCGGCGCGAGTTCTGGCAGCGTATCAGTGCGCTGGCAAGATCAGGTGTGACTGTGCTGATCACCACGCACTTTATGGAAGAGGCGGAATATTGCGATCGTTTGGCCATCATGGCTGCCGGCCGCATTCTGGCGATGGATGAACCTGCCGCGATCAAGGCGCGTGCACAGACTCTGGAAAATCCTGAACCGAGTATGGAAGATGCCTTTATTTGTCTGGTGCAACAGGCAACTCAAATGAAGGATAGCACATGAACAATATTCGCGGTGGTGCTCGCATGCGGCTGACAGCTCTGGTGCGTAAGGAGTTTTTGCAGATCAGACGGGATCCGAGCAGCATCGCGATTGCCTTCTTGATGCCTTTTTTTCTGCTGGTGCTGTTCGGCTTCGGGGTGTCGCTGGATGCGGATCATCTGCCCGTAGCACTGGTGGCTGAATCACCGTCGCTTGATACTGCGGATTTTCTGGCCTCCCTTGAAGGTAGCCATTATTTCGCAGCGCATTATGCGCGTACCATGCATGAAGCAGAGCAGGATTTACGTTCAGGTAAAATAAATGCGATTGTGCATCTGCGCGCAAATTTTGCAGCCGGATTGCGACAAAATGATGGAACGCCGATTCAGTTGATCGTCAATGGTGTGGATGCCAACACCGCGCGACTGACACAAGGCTATGTACAGGGCGTCTGGGCGAACTGGCTTGCCCGCCGTGCCCAAAGTCGCGGGCAGGAATTGCAGATGCCGGTGCAACTGGTTCAGCGGGTATGGTACAACAGCGAAGTGAAAAGCCGGAATTTCCTGGTGCCGGGACTGGTTGCGATCATCATGACGCTGATCGGCACACTGCTGACCGCACTGGTGATGGCGCGTGAATGGGAGCGCGGCACGATGGAAGCGCTGCTGGTGACCCCGGTGACCATGACTGAAATATTGCTGGGCAAGATCATTGCTTATTTTACGCTGGGCACCGGCGGTATGTTGTTATCGGTAGGCTTGGCGGTATGGCTGTTTGATGTGCCGTTGCGCGGCTCCTTCTGGTTGTTGCTGGCGTGCTCCTCACTGTTTTTACTCGCAGCGCTGGGCATGGGGCTGACCATTTCCACGCTGGCGAGAAATCAATTTGTTGCAGGTCAGGTCGCCATTATCGGCACCTTTTTGCCCGCCTTTTTGCTGTCCGGTTTTATTTTCGATATTGACAGTATGCCCTCTGTGGTGCAGTTTATCACCCACTTTATCGTCGCCCGTTATTTCGTGTCCATCGTGCAAACCCTGTTTATGGCCGGCAACGTGTGGTCGGTGGTATTGCCCAATGTGCTGGCGCTGGCGCTGCTTGCGGCACTCTTTATGGGCATTACCTGGAAAAAATCCAGAAAGCGACTGGAATAATGCTGATACGTCTGTTAGCCCTGATCCGCAAGGAATTTCTGGCACTGCTCAAGGATCCGAAAAGCCGCATGGTACTGATCGTGCCCCCTTTAATACAATTGCTGGTGTTCGGTTATGCGGCGACCTTCGATTTGAAGCAAATTCCCTACGCGCTTTACAACGAGGATAACAGCGCGATCTCACGCGAACTGGTTGCCGCCTTTGACGGCGCGCCGGCCTTTCATCGGGTGCGAACTTTGCAGGCTGAGAGTGAAATTACCCCTCTTTTGGATAGCCGGAAAATTTTACTGGTGGTGCATATCGGGCAGCATTTTTCTGCCGATTTACTGTCAGGGCGCAGCGCCCCCTTGCAGGTCATCATCGACGGACGTAATTCCAATACAGCCATGATCGCCCTGAATTACGTGAGCGACATTGTGCAAACTTACAACACAAAATGGAGTGCGGCTCACGGCTTGTCAGCGCCACCCGCCAGGCTTGAGAGTCGCGCCTGGTTCAATCCCAATCTGGAAAGCAGCTGGTTTTTTATCCCGGGCATCGTAGGCATGCTGACGCTGGTTACCACCATGCTGGTTACGGCGCTGACGGTGGCGCGGGAGCGGGAGCAGGGGACTTTCGACCAGTTGCTGGTCACGCCGTTTCAGCCGGCTGAAATACTGCTGGGCAAGGCGCTGCCGGGTTTTATCATCGGCATATTACAAGGTACGCTGATATTGCTGATTGCGACCCTGTGGTTTCATGTGCCGCTGCTGGGTAGTCTGCCTGCGCTTTATACCGGACTCGCACTGTTTCTGTTATCCAGCGTGGGGGCAGGGCTGCTGATTTCCTCGCTGGCAGTAACCCAGCAGCAAGGATTGCTGGGCGCCTTCCTGTTTATGGTGCCGGCCGTGATTCTGTCCGGCTTTTCCACCCCGATAGCCAACATGCCGCAACTGGTGCAAACAATTACCCTGATTGATCCGTTACGCTATTTTCTGGTGATATTGCGCAAGGTGTTTTTAGAGGGCGCGGGTTTCGACGTGCTGCTCAATCAACTGTGGCCGATGGCGTTAATCGGTCTTGTGACCCTCTCGCTCGCCAACTGGCTGTTCCGTAACCGCATGTACTAATCAATAAAAGCAATCTAATGATCTTGAGCAAAATCGGAAAGTTATTTGCCAGGCGTTATACATCAGTCCTGTGCGCCCCTTTGATGCAAAGCCTGTCGTTACTGCTACAATCTCCGGTGCTGCCGGCAAAGCGGTTGAGAATAAATCTGATTGTGAGCATTATCCCCGTTGAACCCGAATTGAAGGGAATATCATGAGCGAAGCAATGCGAACCATGCACCCCAAGGAACGACTTTTATGTGTGGACGTTGACGGTTTTGATGCGCTGTCCGAGCTTGCGCTGGATATGCGTTCGTCGTGGAGTCATGGGGCTGACGAGATATGGCGACAGCTCGATGCCGCACTTTGGGATATGACACAGAATCCCTGGGTCGTATTGCAGACGGTCTCGCGGGATAAGTTGCAAGCAGCCCTGACGGATGATGCCTTCCGCAAAAAGATTGATAATCTTTTACAATCCAGACGAGATGAAACCGGGGCCGCAGCCTGGTTTCAGCAAACATATCCGCAATCAGCGCTCAACTGTGTGGCGTATTTCAGTATGGAATATATGTTGAGCGAAGCGTTGCCGATTTATTCCGGCGGCCTGGGTAACGTGGCAGGCGATCAGCTCAAGGCGGCCAGTGATTTGGGCGTGCCTGTCGTCGCTGTCGGGTTGCTCTACCAGCAAGGCTATTTTCGTCAGGTCGTTGACAAGGACGGCGCACAACAGGCGCTCTATCCGTATAACGATCCGGGACAACTGCCTATCACGCCATTACGCAAAGCGGATGGCGAATGGTTAAGGTTGGAGATTGCCTTGCCGGGATATTCAGTCTGGCTGCGTGCCTGGGAAGTGCAGGTCGGCCGTCTGAAGTTATATCTGCTGGACAGCAATGATGCCGCAAACTATCCGGCGCATCGAGGTATTACCAGCGAGCTTTATGGCGGCGGGCCGGAACTGCGTTTGAAACAGGAAATGTTGCTCGGGATCGGTGGCTGGCGACTGCTCAACGCACTGGGTATCAGGCCGGAAGTCTGTCACTTGAATGAAGGGCATGCGGCTTTTGCTGTGCTGGAGCGTGCGCGCAGCTATATGGAGGAAACCTCGCAGAGTTTTGAGGTCGCATTGGCCGTGACCCGCGCCGGGAATCTGTTTACCACGCACACGGCGGTGGATGCCGGTTTTGACCGTTTTGAACCTGCGCTCATCGAACAATATCTGGCAGGCTACGCCGAGCAAAGACTGGGTCTGTCACGCCATGCTTTGTTGGCATTGGGCCGCAAGAATCCGCATGATAATGATGAGCCGTTCAATATGGCCTATCTTGCCATTCGCGGCAGCGGCGCGGTGAATGGCGTGAGCCGCCTGCATGGCAAGGTAAGCCGGCAACTGTTCGGGCCGCTGTTTATGCAATGGCCGTTAGATGAAGTGCCGATAGGTCACGTCACCAACGGCGTGCATATGCCGACCTGGGATTCCGCAGCCGCAGATGATCTCTGGACTGAGGCGTGTGGCAAGTGTCGCTGGCTGGGAACGATGGAGACTCTGGAGAAGGATATTCGCCGGATTTCAGATGCCCGTTTATGGCAGTTCAGAACGGTTTCCAGTAAGTCACTGATTGAATACGCCAGAGGGAGACTATCACGGCAACTGGCCATATCAGGCAGTACGCCGGAATCGGTTGATGCCGTCAGCCGGTTGTTTGACGGCAATATCCTGACGCTAGGTTTCGCACGCCGCTTTGCAAGTTACAAAAGACCAAATTTGCTGCTCCACGATCAGGAACGATTGATACGTCTGCTGACTCATCCGCATCGGCCCGTACAGATCATCATGGCAGGCAAGGCACATCCTGCCGATCAGGCCGGACAGGCACTGATTCAGGAATGGATGCATTTCATCCGCCGGCCGGAAGTACGTCCGCATGTAATCTTTCTCAGTGACTATGACATGCAGTTAACTGAACGCCTGGTGCAGGGGGTGGATGTCTGGCTCAACACACCGCGTCGTCCCTGGGAGGCCTGTGGTACCAGTGGCATGAAGGTGCTGGCCAATGGCGGCATCAATTTGTCCGAGCTGGATGGCTGGTGGGCTGAAGCCTATACGCCGGAAGTCGGCTGGGCCTTGGGTGACGGGTGTGAACATGATCACGATCCGGCATGGGATACAAAAGAAGCTTGCGCGCTTTATGAGTTGCTGGAACGTGAAGTGATTCCGGAGTTTTATACCCGCAACGAGCAGGGCATTCCAACTGTTTGGGTGAACCGGATGCGGGAGAGCATGGCGCAGTTAACCTCGCGTTTTTCCAGTAACCGCGCAGTGCGCGAATATACCGGGCAACATTACCTTCCCGCGGCTAAGGCTTATCTTGAAAGAGCCGCGAATCAAAGTACCATCGGCGTGGAGCTGGTTAATTGGCAGCAGGAACTGGATCAAAAGTGGGACGCCTTGCGTTTCGCTGAAGTGAAGATTGAAACCCTGGATAATCAGCATATTATTGAAGTACAAATTTATTTGGATGGCCTGGAACCCGAGACAGTGCAGGTTGAACTATACGCTGAGGGTGTGAGTGGGGGGCTTGCCGAGCGGGTTGAAATGACGCGTGTACGCCCATTGGTCGGCGCAATCAATGGCTATGTCTATCGTGCTGTTTTGTCTGCTGTACGGCAGGCTGAGGACTATACGGCGAGGATTATTGCTTATCACGCCGAGGCCATTACGCCTCTGGAAACCGCACATATTTTGTGGCAACGCTGATCCTTGCCGGAATTGTTTGACACTCGTGAAGCCGCTCAGGCAGGCTTTCGGGGAAACTTATCTGTTGATGCCATAAGGAGTTTATATGCTTGTTACTTTTAAAACCGCTGTCCATGCCAATATCCTCATGTTTGGCGGGGATGCGCTGACTATGCTGAAAATAATGGGGCAAAGCGGTACGATACCCGGTGCAATTCTGGCTGAAGATGTCCCCGTGGCATTAGCTTGCCTTACCGGCGCGATGGAAGCGCAAAGAGCAAGCCGGCCGGTTCAGGAAAAAGATGCGGATGAATCAGCGGTTAGCCTGCTCAAGCGGGGCTTGCCTTTGATCGAACTGTTCACATCAGCTGCCCGTGCCCGGAAAAACGTTATGTGGGAATAGCAAATTAGTATTGCTGGCTGCGTTAGAATGACAGCTACCGGCTCGTCGCCCAATTCTCTAAAGATACCCATGATTGAAGAACGTTTAGTAAACATAGAAACAAAAATTGCCTTTCAGGAAGACCTGATAGAGGAGTTGAATAAAGTTGTCTATCAGCAACAACAAAAGCTGAGCCAGCTTGAAAAGATTTGCAAATCGCTGGTAAGGCACATCCAATCGCTGGATGAAACAGGGCATGAGAATAAGCCCGTGAATGAAATGCCTCCTCACTATTAGCATTCAGGGTCTTCACTAACTTAACTTCAGGGCTTGTTACTACTATCTTTTGCCGTAAATCGGGATGCTTCTTTCAATAAATCACCTAGCCTGACTGATATTGCTGCGTCATATCAATCGGCTATAATTGCGGCGTTACTGACGTCCTGTGCGAGCAAGTCGGCGGCGCGCGAAAGTAAATCTCTCGCTAGCTCTGAAATATCAGCCGCTGGCCCGAGGCGATTCACTTACCCCGGCCGGGAGACGACCTCAGTGATACAGGAGATCCCCTCTACCGGATAAGCACCCGCCGGAATGCAAGGTGCAGTGTACCGGAGACAAGGTGTAGTAGACGGGATACAATCCGCGACTCACCGGATCTAGTCCGCCAAGGATGAAATAAAGTCAGGTGCGGGTGAAATAAATTCAGGCAAGGACTGGCGGAACAGGGAAGCATACCAGTAGAAGTCAGGCGCAAGCCAGCAAACGACCGGTGTTTCGAATACTACGTGGAGGCGATCAGTGCGACAATCTTGGAAATCGTGACCAGCAGCTCTTGCTGCGTTGCAGCATCGCTGATAGCGCTTTGAATTGTATTCATTTCAGCGAGTTCTGCGTCACCTGTAATGGTGCCGGATTTCAAAAGGCGCGCCTGATAGTCTCCGTAGTCCTGAATCATTTCCTTCAACGGTGCCGCCAGGATGGCTTGATTTTCAAGAGAGGCCGCCCGGTAGCCGATTTGTAGATCAGTAATGGTGTTCCCCATTAAGCGAAGCATTTCAGCATCATTGTCTTGAGTCGACATGTTTTTTCTCCGGATTGGATTATTGGGTAAGTTCCGCATCAAGCAGCGGACTAAGACCGGGATCGTTTTTGATCCGTGTCTCAACATTGTTGATTCGTTCGAGCGCGTTTTCCGCTATGGAGGTTCGACCCGTGATATTTCCATACAGCGCGGAATATTCCCTGAGCGAATCCAGCAAGTCAGTGACGGAGAGCTTGTCATATTCGAGGCTTGCGTGAGCCAGTTTTTCACCGAGAACAACTGTTTTGGCAAATTGTGTCATCACTTGCGCCCGGTTTTGTGCCTCGTTTGTCTGATTAATGAGGATCGCTTCCGCGACGCTGTCCAGCAGCGGCAAACGCACATTTTCGTCGGTGACTGCCATCGCCTTTGTTCGTGCCTCAATAATCTTGATCCGCGCAATATTATCCCTGCCTATACCCGGCAGCGATGCAAATACCTGAGCAAGTTTGGCAAAGCGCGCTGTGACATTCACAACATATTTTTGTGATTTTTTGACATCATTGTTTGACAGCAAGTAGCCATGCGGCAAATCGGTGTATATCGCGGCCAGTTGCCGCTGTGCTTGGCAGGTCTTGCTCAAGGTATCCAGAGAGGGCTTCATACCCGTGTCCTCAATGCTGGAATACGAATAGATTATGTCCAGTTCATTGGCGCCAAATTTCTTTGCCTCCGCCAGGGACTTTGAGATTTCGCCGCGCGTTATTTCGGGCATGGCAACTGAAGCCTTGATACTATCAGCGCCCAGTGCGCATGCCGCATCGGCCTCGTTCTTGAATGTCTCTGCCGCAAGTTGAAGAGCCTTTGCCTTTTCCTCTGTACAAGCGGACAGGCAGAACAGCAGAAGCAACCCCCGTTTTGAAAGCGCTTTCATTTGACTCTCCCTTGACAGTTTTATAAATATGCCCGACGTTAAATAGATAGAACGATTCAAATGTAAGCTGAAGTTTTCAGGGAAGTCGAAATGTCATCTGCAGCCTTTATTTTACTGCTCAGCGATGCTTCAAACTGTTCAATAGGCACTTTTCTGCCAAACAGATAGCCCTGAAAACTGGTGCAACCCTTATTGAGCAAAATTTGATGCTGCGCTTCCGTTTCTACGCCCTCGGCAATGATACTCAGCTTCATGCTTTGTGCCATGGCAATGATGGTGCGCACAATCGCCCGGTCGAAGGCATCGTGCTGAATATCGTTGACGAAAGAACGGTCGATTTTAAGTTGATCCAGTGGTAAGCGCTTGATAATCGACAGCGATGAATAGCCGGTGCCAAAATCGTCCATGGAAAACTTCAGGCCCAGCGACTTCAGTGCATGCATGGTGTCGATTGTTTCATCGATATTGTCGATGATCATGCTTTCGGTTATTTCCAGTTTTAAATATGCCGGATTAATACCGCTTGCCGTGAGCGTCTGACGTACCTGAGCGACGAAGTCGGTTTCGCGGAATTGTCGTACACTGACATTGACGGCCAGCACCAGTTCGCAGGTAGTCTGAGATTGTTGCCATTGCTTAAGCTGCTCGCAAGCCGTTTGCAATACCCAGAGTCCGATAGGTACGATCAGACCGGTTGCTTCTGCCAGAGGAATGAATTGATCCGGCGGGACGATACCTGTCTTGGTGTGATGCCAGCGTAATAACGCCTCTGCACCGATCGGCTGACCTGAGCTATTGACCTGCATCTGATAGTAAAGCTGTAATTCCCGGTTTTTTAATGCATGGCGCAATGCCGTTTCCATTTCATGATGCGCAACAAGGGTAGCTTGCGTGTGCGGGTCGTAGAAGCGTATGGTGTTGCGCCCTGCCTTTTTGGATTGATACATGGCGCTGTCGGCATGTTTGAGCAGGTCATCTACGCTTTGCTTGCCGCTACAGAACAGTGTGACGCCGATACTGGGCGAACTATAGTACTCGTAGCCATTGAGCAGATAAGGCTGGTTCATTTTATGCAATATTTTTTGTGCGACACGCTCTGCTGCGGAATTGGCCAGTTCATTCCGGATACTTAAACTCTGCAGCACCAAAACGAATTCATCACCGCCCAAACGCGAGACGGTGTCCTCTTTTCGTACGCAGTTTTTAAGTCGTTTGGCCACTTCAATCAACAGCAAATTACCTGCCGCGTGTCCCCTGGCATCGTTGAGCTTTTTGAAATTATCCAGATCAATATAAATAATTGCACCGTGCTCATGCGTGCGCGCATTAGCCATTAACAAACGTTTCAAGCGGGCTGTCAACAAACGCCGGTTGGGCAAGCCGGTCAGTGTGTCGTAGAACGACAGTTGTAAAGAGGCTTCTTCCGATTTTTTTCGTGAAGTAATATCGGTACGGATGGCGATGTACTGATAAGGCTTTTTGAACTCATCGACAAACGGAACAACGGTCATATCCAGCCAGTACAGACTGCCATCCCTGGCGCGATTGCAGACTTCTTCATGCCATACTTCACCACGCGTAATGACCTGTTCCATGTGGCTGAAAAATTCTTTTGGATGAATGCCGGCATCCAGCATGGCGTAACTTTTTCCCAGCAGCTCTTCTTTTGAATACTGGCTGATCAGGCAGAAGCGGTCATTCACATAGGTCATTGCGCCGCTGACATCGGTGATAGACACAATTGCATGTTCATTCAGCGCGATTTTTTGTAGCTGCAGTTCAGCTATCGCGTTCCTGGAACGCTGCTCGCTTAGTTGTAGTTCCTTTGTGCGGCTGTGTACTTTCTCTTCCAGGCTTTCATTGGCGTCTCTGAGTTCATCATCGCGTTTTTTTGCCGCGGCATAGCTGATACGCAGTTTTTGATTGATGCGGGCAAAATACAACAGGGTGAAGGCTGCTAAAACGAGCAAAAACAGGCTCATTCCGATCAGAACCAGCATATATTTTTTCAGTACATCATGCAGGACAAATAGAGGGTCAGTTTCCGGATTAACATTCAATTGCCGCATCAAGGCTTCCACTTTTGCGTAGTTGCCGGGCGGAGAAAATCCGTAATACTGGCCGCTCCGGGCTGCCGGGCTGTCGGGTTGAATCTGCAATAGGGCCAGTGTGACATTCTTTGTCAGCGCCTCGGCTGCCTTCGGCATGGCCAGAAATGGCCACTCAGGATACAGTTCGGTGGATAATGCTTGTGGAAATTCTTTTTGCAGATTCAATATCTTAATCTGCTTCAGCTGTATTTTTCCTTCCAGTGCCATTTGTTCCAGCACGCCGGTGCGCACGAAGCCGATAGCTGTTTTTCCGGCTAAAACTTGCCAGACGACCTGGTCGTGCGGCATGCCGGTAAACGTTATGCCGGACAGATCGTTGAGTTCCACTCCCCGCTTATATAGCGCAGCGCGTTGAGCCAGATAACCCCCCAGTGATTGTATGTCGGGGGAGGAGATGGTTTTGCCTTTTACATCAGCCAAAGTATTGATGTCGCGCCTGTTGGCGAGAGTGAAAATGACACCGCCGAAAGCATCGACCGGATGTCCTGAAATGGTCGGGGTCATGGTGCTTAACAGCGAAATATCCCGCTCTTCCCGGAGCGTGACGTAATGTTCAGGATCTGTCAGTACAAAATCCAGTTCCTTGTGATTGATGGCAAGCTCAAGCTGGTGGTAATACAGGGGAATGATGCTGAAATGGCTGCCAGTAATATGACTGTTGAGATAATCTGCAGTCGGCTGCCATTGCGCACTGGTTTGCGCCAGCGAACGATAGGACAGTACGCCGATATGCACCTCATCCGCTAGTGCGTCAGTTATGAATAAAGACAGTACAATCAGAAAATAGCTGATGAGACGGGGGGCGATTTTCATCGTAAATTCCAGACTGGTAATTCGCTTAAAACTTCATTAAATTTACCGACAGTGCGCATCCTACTTGTTTAATGCTATAACAGCAACCGGATGCACTTATTTGAACCGGTAGCTGAGCGACAGATAAGCGCTATCCAGATAGCTTTGATTCACAAGCTGACTTGATTGAATCGACTCTGCCAGCCATTTGCGGCGCAAGTTTAAATTTAAATGATATGCCCCGCCTAACGGAATATCAGCGATTAAGCCTGCCAGGCTGTTGAGTGCGCCGGCGGGTTGCCAGTTTTGATATCGGCCAGGCTCACTATAGTAACAACGCACATAGTTTGCGGATTGATATTCCAGTCCTGCCAGCGGGTAAAAAGTAATGCCGGGCAAGTCGATTTGTCCGCCATAAATTGCTTCTAACAAATTGCCTTGTGACCCGCTGACATCGTGGAAGGCATTGATCATGATGCCGCCTAACGGGGTTTCCTGTAACGTGCCGATACCCAAAGGAATTGCGCTTTTGTCCGTCCGGGTTGTGTCCTGACTGATACGGCCGACCAGTTCAACATAGCCATAGCCCAGCTTGCCGGTTTTGATGCCTAAGGTATCAATACGGGCGAAAAACCGGTCATATTCCACATCAAGATAGGGCATGAGTGCATTTTTATGGCCGGTGACCAGGCGGCTTGTATAATCAGCGCCCAAGCCGACATCACCGCTTAAGTCAGCCTTAAAATCGTCTGCCTGAGCGATTCCGGTCAAACTCATCAGGCCGGCGATGAGCAACGTTGTTAAATACATGTGCACTTTCTATGATTGATCTGAACGGGATTGAGCTTGACGGTCGATATTCGCCAGCATCGAAAAATAAAAGGCGGTGAACCACAAAATGACCCAGCCGATATAGAGCGACAGAATATGAGCCAGTTCCGTGTGAGTGAACAGAATGATGGTGCCGCTGATGACGGTGGTACACAGCATGGTACTGCCCGCCGAGATCAGCTTGTTCCGGTTTTGCGAGCGGATCATGACATAAGGCAGAAGTACGGCAACGGTGAGGGTTGCAACTGTTTCAGGTAATTCGTTAAGCAGATGCAGCCAGTCGCTATTGAATTGCATTACCACGGACCCGCCCTTGACATAGAGCGTCAGTGCGATATTGAGGAGAAAGCCTGTAAAAAATGCGATATTACCAATGCGGTTCATGTAGGTCAGGCCGGGTTAAATGCAAAGCATGCGGTAAGCTGTTTCCAGCCGTGCAGTAAAAGGTATGTTTTGAATATCGCGGCATTGCACGATGTTCACCGTCCAGTCACGGTGGTCAAAGCCGATCAATTCATCAAAGATCAGCATTTTACCTGTGTCACCGTTATCGCGCTTAATACCCATGTTATCCAGATTGATGGAGCGCGGTGTCAGGCGCAGATATTGCTCGGGATTAAGTAATACTGCGGCAAAATCTTCAACGTAATGGCCCAAAGCCATGCTGGGAGGGGGAGCGTCGGACAGCATCGCAGCTAACTCTTCTTCCAGAGCGGGACGGGTCCTGTCATCGGCTACTCGCATCGTGTCCATCAGCGACGCGATTTGCTGCCGCCTTGCCTGCCATTCCTGTTTACGTAACACGACACGCTTTGCCACCTTGTCAACCAGACTGTCGAAAAAACGCCAGGCCAGCTGATCCCGGGTTTCTTGCTCAGTCGCTGCCGGATTTTCCAGCGTATGGTGAATAAAATACACCATCTGTTGTTCTATATTTTGCTGTAGCACCTCGCCTGATAATTCCATGCCCGGCATTTTTTTTTCGCAAAGGCGCATGCCCATTAAGGCATAGACTTCGTTGTTGCCCTCATGATCACGCAGGTAGTCCTGCATGGGAACACTGCTGCTGATTGTTTCGGAGAAGCTTTCCATGGAAGGAAAGATCGCGTGTACATAAGCATCCGTCGCATAGGCATCATGATCAATGGCAACAGGGCCTGGCACGCTATAGGCGAGTGTCCGCGCATAACGCAAGGCTGTCATGACCGGCAGATGGTAAGCATCAGGGTAACTGCCGTCCTGCCTGAGCAGCGGATCAACTTTATTTACTGCCCGTTGTATGGCCGCTAAGAGTTCGGGCGTATCGTGAGAAAAAAAGTGTTCGAACATGCACTGTCAGGGGGAGGTTAGCATAATGTCAGTGAATAGTACCCGTAATTGACCAGCCCATGCAATTTTGCAGGCAGCCATGCTGATCAATTTGCCGTTACAATGGCTCATGAATATCAAAACCTTTCCCAATAGTCCTTATCGTTTACATCAGCCTTTTGCACCGGCAGGTGATCAGCCGACTGCAATTGCGCAACTGGTTGAGGGGATCAATGATGGTCTGGCGTTCCAGACGCTGCTGGGTGTGACCGGTTCCGGCAAAACCTTTACCATGGCGAATGTGATTGCAGAGCTTGGGCGGCCAGCGATGGTGATGGCACCGAACAAGACGTTGGCCGCGCAACTGTATTCGGAAATGCGCGAATTTTTCCCGGAAAATGCGGTGGAATACTTCGTTTCCTATTACGACTATTATCAGCCTGAAGCGTATGTGCCGTCGCGCGATGTGTTCATTGAGAAGGACTCGGCAATCAATGAGCAGATCGAACAGATGCGCCTGTCGGCCACCAAGGCGCTGCTCGAACGTGAAGACTGTATCATTGTTGCGACGGTATCGGCGATTTACGGTATCGGTGATCCGGTAGATTACCATGGCATGATTCTGCACCTGCGCAATAACGAAAAAATGCACCAGCGCGAGGTGATCAAGCGCCTGATTGAAATGCAATACGAGCGTAACGATATTGACTTCACGCGCGGCAGGTTTCGCGTCAGAGGCGATGTGATCGATATTTTTCCGGCGGAGAGCAGCGAGCAGGCCCTGCGCATCAGCCTGTTCGATGATGAAGTAGAAACCTTGTGTTTGTTTGATCCCTTGACCGGTCATATTCAGCAAAAAGTACCGCGCTATACCGTTTATCCGTCCAGTCATTATGTGACGCCGCGCAGCACGGTGCTGCAAGCCATCGAAACCATCAAGGTGGAACTGGCTGAACGCATTAAGTATTTTATCGGTGAAAACAAGTTGATTGAGGCGCAACGCATTGAGCAGCGCACCCGCCATGATCTGGAAATGCTTACCGAAATCGGTTTTACCAAGGGGATTGAAAATTATTCAAGACACTTGTCAGGCAGAAATGCCGGCGATCCGCCGCCCACTTTACTGGATTATCTGCCGCCCAATGCGCTGATGTTCCTCGATGAGAGTCATGTGATGATTCCGCAGGTGGGGGCAATGTATAAAGGCGATCGCGCGCGCAAGGAAAATCTGGTCAATTACGGTTTCAGGCTGCCCTCCGCGATGGATAACCGTCCCTTACGCTTCGATGAATTCGAGCACATCATGCGCCAGAGTGTGTTTGTCTCTGCCACCCCTTCCGTTTATGAGGCAGAGCACGCAGGGCAGGTGGTAGAACAAGTGGTCAGACCCACCGGGTTGGTCGATCCGCTGATAGAGGTGCGCCCGGCCATCAATCAGGTCGATGATCTGATGTCGGTGATCCATCAGCGTATCAAAGTCGGCGAACGGGTGCTGGTCACTACCTTAACCAAGCGCATGTCGGAGGATCTTACTGAATATCTGTCCGAGCACGGGATTAAGGTGCGCTATTTGCATTCTGACATCGAAACCGTCGAACGCGTCGAAATCATTCGCGATCTGCGTCTGGGTGTCTTCGATGTGCTGATCGGTATCAATCTGTTGCGCGAAGGGCTGGATATACCGGAGGTGTCGCTGGTGGCGATTCTGGATGCGGACAAAGAAGGTTTTTTGCGTTCCGAACGTTCGCTGATTCAGACTATCGGTCGTGCAGCACGGCATTTACACGGCACGGCGATATTGTATGCCGACAGAATTACTAATTCGATGAAGCGCGCGATGGATGAAACGGAGCGCCGGCGTATCAAGCAGGTAGCGCACAATCTGGCGCACGGCATTACCCCGCAAGGCGTGCAAAAGCGCATCAAGGATATCATCGAAGGTACTTATGAGATAGATGACGCGCGCAATCATCAAAAGGCCGCGCAGCAACAGGCGAAATATCTGGCGATGAGCAAGGCTGAGGTCGCCCGCGAAATCAAAAGATTAGAAAAGGAAATGTTAGCGGCGGCAAAAAATCTGGAATTCGAGCAAGCTACCACTTTGCGCGATCAGCTGAAAAAACTGCGCGAGAGTCTGCTGCTGTCACCTTTGTGAGCGCCAGCGTTTGAGCAGCAGGGCATTGCTCACTACCGAGACCGAGCTCAGTGACATTAACAGTCCTGCAATGACCGGATTGAGCATCCCTGATGCGGCCAGTGGTATGCCTAACGCGTTATAGCCGAAGGCGAAGAACAAATTCTGGCGGATTTTTGATATAGTGGCACGCGACAGTGAAATCGCATCCACTACGCTCATCAGATCATTGCGCATCAGCGTAATATCCGCCGCTTCAATGGCGATGTCGCTGCCGCTCTTCATCGCAAAACTGACATCAGCTGCCGCCAGCGCCGGCGCATCGTTAAGGCCGTCGCCCGCCATGCCAACCAATTGTTCACCAACCTTAAATGATTCCAGCAGGGCTGCCTTATCCTGTGGCAGCACTTCGGCGCGAAATTCGCCGATGCCGGCCTGTTTAGCGATCGCTTGTGCGGTTGCCTGATTATCGCCGCTGAGCATCACCACGCGTATCCCGAGTTCATGCAGCTTTGCTACCGCAGCCCGGCTGCTGGCGCGCAGTTGGTCGGCAATAGCGATATAGCCCAGTAAGGTAGTATCACGGGCAATGACAAGCACGGTTTTGCCTTCCTGCTGCAATGCCAAAATAGCCGCTTCATCAATCGCTACGGCTTGCTGTTTTGCGTAGGCGGGGGAGCCTAGCAGATAAAATTGTCCATCTATCCGCGCATGCAGACCCAGCCCCGACAGTTCGCTGATGCTCTCTGTCTGTAGTCGCGGTTGATTTTTAGCCTGCTCTGTCAGCGCACGCGACAGCGGGTGGGTAGAGCCTTGCGCCAGGCTGGCGGCAATGTGCAATAAATCGGCCTCAGTGCTTGCGGCTGCCGGCAACAGGTCGGTCACTTGAGGTTTGCCTTCTGTCAGCGTGCCGGTTTTGTCCACCAGTAGCACGCTGAGTTGATAGGCGCGTTCCAGCGCTTGTGCATCTTTGACCAGTATGCCGTTCTGGGCGGCACGTCCGGTGGCAACGACCAGTGCGGTTGGCGTGGCCAGGCCCAACGCACAGGGGCAGGAGATGACCAGCACGGCGACGGCATTGATCAGCGCAGTGCTAAATCCTGCACCCGCCAGCCACCACGCAGCAAAGGTTGTCAGGGCGATTAACACCACTGCCGGCACGAAGATGGCGGAAATTTTGTCGGCAAGTTTTTGAATCGCGGCCTTTGAACTTTGCGCCTGTTCCACCAGACGGATGATGGCGGCTAACTGAGTATGTGAGCCTGTCGCCTGCGCGCGGCATTTTAACAATCCCTGTCCATTGAGCGTGGCAGCGTAAATTGTGTCACCCGTCTGTTTCGACTGCGGCAGGCTCTCACCGGTCAACATGGCTTCATCAATGCTGGAGCTGCCCTCAAGCACGAGACCGTCTGCCGGCACGGCTTCGCCTGCGCGAACCAGAAATATGTCCTCCACGCGCATTTGTTCAATGGTGATTTCCTGCATCAATCCGTCACGTTCGACAAGTGCTGTTTTCGGTTGTAACTTGAGCAGTGCTTCCAGTGCGCTTGAGGTTTTTCCCTTGGCGCGCGCTTCTAGCAACTTGCCTAACAACACTAGCGTGATCAGCGTGGCGCTGGCTTCAAAATAGACAGGCTGTTCAAGGTTAAGCTGCCAGACGGCGCAGCTCAATAAATAAGCTGCACTGGTGCCCAGCGCGACTAACACATCCATGTTTGCGCCGCCGCCTTTTAACGCACGCCAGGCGCCGCTGTAAAAATGCGCACCTATCCAGAGTTGCACGGGAGTCGCGAGTACAAATTGCAGCCAGTAGGGCAGCATGGCATGACGGCCTGCAAACATCAGTAGCATTTGCGCAACTAAGGGCATGGTGAGCAGCAGTGAGAAAATAAATTGCTGCTGTTGCGCTTGTAAAATGATTGTCCGCGCCTGTTTTTCTGCGGCAAAATCGCGCACCGGATGCGCATTGAAGCCGGTGTCCTGTATGACTTTGATTAATTCATCCACTGAAATATGCCCGGCGTCATAAGTGATGCTGGCTTTTTCTGTGGCGATGCTCACCGAAGCGTCAACGCCGGGTAGCAGATTGAGGGCTTTTTCAAGTCGGGCAGAACAGGCTGCGCAGTGCATGCCGGTGACTTGCAGATCAGTATGGACTGGATTTTTCATGCGCCGATTATAGGCTAAGGCCGGGTTTTTCCGGTACTTTCATGAATATTGATATTTCTCCACGTGAGGCTGCTTTTCAAGGTCAGGAATGAAAAAACGCCCGTAGATTTTACGAGCGTTGAAGAAAAATTGTTGCTTATTTCTTTAGCGTACACGAGTTGAGTCCCAAGATTGAATACGCCGGGCAGATGCCAATAATGCCGGTCAGTAAGGGTATGAGACCGATGTAGCCCCAAACACCTATTGTGCCGGTGTAGGCCAGAGCGAGTAATGCCAGGCCTGCTATCACGCGCAGTGCGCGGTCTATGGTACCTTCGTTGGTTTTCATCTGTAATTCCTTTGAGTGAGTTGGAAACTGCATCTTAGGGCAAGAGCCGGCGGCTGTCTGTGACAAAAATCACATAAGCTTAAAGCGAGGCAAATTTTTTAAGCGCGGGCAGATTGCTAAGGGTAATTTGTTCACGACCCAGTTTAACCCAGCCCTGATCGGCAAAGCCCTTGAGCAGGCGGCTGACCATTTCACGCGCGCTGCCCAGTTCATCGGCAATGACTTGATGGGTGGCGAATAGCGGATTAGGCCCGCCCGCCAGCAATGCTGCCAGTCGTTGATCCAGTTTCTGAAAAGCGACAGCAGTGACCAGTGCCATCAGATCGGTGAGGCGTTCGGTAAATAACTGAAATACATAGCTGCGAAAGGCCTCATATTTTGCCAGCAGGCTATGGAATATCGGCGCTGGCAGCATCACGATCTCCAGCGCTTCTTCGGCAACGCCGCGCGCCTGATAGGGTGTGTGTCCTAACAGGCAGCTGCTGGTGAGAATACAGCTCTGTCCGGGCACGACACGGTATAGTTGTAACTCGCGTCCGTTTGCCGATGCTTTGAAGACCCGCAGGCAGCCTGATAACACCAGCGGGAACCCCTGGCAGGGCTGGTTTTCATCGAAAATCACCGTGCCTCGGGGAAAGGTGAGCTGCTTTGCAATGACCAGCAGACCGTCCAGTTCTGTCGTCGGCAACACTTGCAACATCGGGTAATATTGCAGCAGGCGGGTGCGGGTCTCGAAAGCGAGCATTTTTCAGGTTTACGCTTCGGGACGCATCTGCGGGAACAAAATCACATCCCGGATGCTTGCGCAATCGGTCAGCATCATGATCAGACGGTCGATGCCGATGCCTTCCCCGGCGGTCGGCGGCAGGCCGTATTCCAGTGCGCGGATATAGTCGTTGTCCTTGAACATGGCTTCTTCATCGCCCGCTTCTTTCGCAAGCACCTGTGCGTCGAAGCGCGCTGCCTGATCTTCCGCATCGTTCAGCTCGGAGAAACCGTTGGCCAGTTCCCGTCCCAGCACGAATAACTCAAAGCGTTCGGTGATGGCAGGGTTGGCATCGCTGCTGCGCGCCAGGGGCGATACTTCCACCGGATAATCAATGATGAAGGTCGGTTCAAACAACAGCGTTTCCGACAGTTCTTCAAATAACGACAATTGTAAACCACCCAGCGCATCCTTCGGATTATGCTTGGCTTTCAGGTCTTGCAGTTCGGCCAGGACGAAGTCGCGGTCATAAAGTTGAACATCGGTGAATTGCGGGTGATATTTCTGAATCGCCTGCACCATCGTCAGACGGTGGAAGGGCAGGCTCAAATCCAGTTCACGACCCTGATAGCTGATCAGGGTCGAACCCAGCACCCTTCGTGCGACTTCACGCAGTAGTTTTTCGGTGAAGTCCATCAGGTACTTGTAGTCGCGATAGGCTTCGTAGAATTCCAGCATGGTGAATTCCGGATTGTGGCGTGTGGATAAGCCTTCATTTCTGAAATTACGATTGATTTCGAACACTTTTTCAAAACCGCCGACCACCAGACGTTTGAGATATAACTCTGGCGCGATGCGCAGAAACATCTGCATATCCAGCGCGTTGTGATGCGTCTCGAATGGCTTTGCCGATGCGCCGCCCGGAATCGAGTGCATCATCGGTGTTTCAACTTCCATATAACCCTGATTGATGAAAAACTCGCGTATCGCCTGAATTATTTTGGTGCGCGTCATAAATACCTGGCGCGCATCCGGATTGGTAATCAGATCCAGATAACGCTGACGGTATTTTTGTTCCTGATCAGACAGTCCGTGGAATTTTTCCGGCAAGGGACGCAGCGATTTGGTCAGCAGGCGAACTTGTGAAACGCGCACCGACAGTTCGCCGGTTTTGGTCTTGAACAGCACGCCGACAGCGCCGAGAATGTCGCCCAAGTCGTAATGCTTGAATACGCCATGAGCATCTTCACCTACCTCTGCATTGCTGATAAAGAGCTGCAAGCGTCCGCTCATGTCCTGCAAGGTGGCAAAACTGGCTTTGCCCATCACGCGTTTGAGCATCATGCGTCCGGCAACGGAGACTTTTACCTGTTGAACTTCCAGTTCATCATGCGAGAGTTCGGCATAATTTGCATGCAAATCGCCTGCCAGATGAGTGCGGTCGAAGTCGTTCGGGAACGCAACGCCGGCTTTGCGTATGGCAGCCAGTTTGTTGCGGCGCTCCGTGATGATCTGATTTTCATCGTGCGACTGAACGACAGAAAGATTTTCGGATAAGGGTAAACTGGATTCGGTTGTCATAATGCTCGCTGAATAAGGTGTCGGAAAGTACGCGATTGTGTCACAAAACGGATAAATGAGGAATCATGCCGCAAGGGGGTAGTTGAAACAAGTTGAGCGGGTTTAATACTTTGCGCATCAGCGACCCGTCTGCGGTATTTTGCACAGAGCCGTTTCGATTTCTTCGATAATCGTGTTGTGCATACTGGCAAATGCGTCTGTCAGCTCTCTCAGATGAGCGTCATCTGTTTTATTTCTGAACAACGTTTCAAGCTCACGGCTAAGTGCTGCGAGCTGAATAAATCCGAGTGTATGTGAAGTCGACTTCGAGGAATGGACGATTTGTTCTGCTGAAAGCCAGTCACGGGACGCATAAGATTTTTGCAAAACAGCGCCATCATCCCGCTGTGAAGAGACAAACTCTTGCAATAATATGAGATATAGATCGCAGTCATCTTCAAAATATTGCATTCCTACCTTAAAATCCATGCCGTTTATGCTTGCTAAAACCTCAGTAACTGTAGCTGCAGGCACTGGTGCCGTATCTGCCAGCGCGGCCGTATCGCGGCTTAACCATCGCTCAAGTACTCTGTTGAATTCGGTTTGCTGTACAGGTTTAACGATATGGTCATCCATTCCGGCTTCGATACATTGCCGGCGCTGTTCAGGCATTGCGTGCGCCGTCATCGCGATAATTGGAATGCTGCGGTTTAACGCCCCAGCAGCCCCTGCGCGAATCTCGCGTGTTGCAGCCAGACCATCCATCACCGGCATCTGGCAATCCATCAAAATCAGATCAAAAGGCTGTTGTCGCAGCCGTGCGATGGCTTCAGCGCCATTGCCGGCCACCACGACATCCTGATATCCCCGTTTCTTTAACAGTGCCACAGCGACTTTCTGATTGACCAGATTGTCTTCAACCAGCAACAGGCGGTGTGGTTTTCGCAGTTGCTCGTTAACAGAATAACGGATGGTCGGCATCCGGTTGCCTGGTTGATTGGCTACCGGTCCTGATAGTACGGCAAGCAGGGTGTTATACAAAGTATGGCTTGTCACCGGTTTTGACAGGCAGGTTGCCAGTCCTGACGCATGCATTCTGGCCGCGTCCCCGCGTCGCCCGGCTGAGGTCATTATGATAAGCCGGGTAGCCGCCAGTGCCGGATCCGCTTTAATCATGCCGGCCAGTTCCTCTCCGTGCATGTCCTGCACACACAGGTCGACAATGACAAGCTGGTAGGGGTCGTTATCGCGCATCCAGCACTGGCATATTTGAAGTCCGGCCATGATACCCACAGCCTGACTGTGCCTGAAACCCCACTGTTGCAAAGAGTTGGCCAATACACGCCGGTTAGTTTCATTGTCATCCACGATGAGAATCCGTGTATGCGTGAAACTGGCTATTTCATCAATAATGCAAAGTTGTGGCAATGTATTTTCCTGTTTGCGCAGGGAAAGGTCGAACCAGAAAATCGTCCCCTCATTAACCAGGCTTTCCATGCCGATATCACCTCCCATCAGCTCAACCAGTTGTTTGCTTATGGCAAGACCCAGCCCTGTTCCGCCATATTGTCTGGTAATCGAGTTGTCAGCCTGAGTGAAAGCACTGAATATCTGCGTCTGCTTCTCGGCTGGAATGCCGATACCTGAGTCGCGTACCGTAAAGTGCAAGAGCACACGGCCTTCATTTTCCCGCACTAGTTTTACCGACAGCGCAATTTCTCCTTGCTGAGTGAACTTAACGGCATTGCCCAGCATATTGCTTAATATTTGTCGGATGCGTCCGGGATCGCCGCGCATCCTTACAGGTACATCAGGCGCGATATCACCTGTCATTCCAATCTCTTTTTCCTGCGCGCGGATTGCGAATATATCAATGGTGTCTTCTATCAACATCCTGAGGTCGAAGTCGATTTCCTCCAGATCAAGCTTATGCGCTTCGATTTTGGAAAAATCAAGTATGTCGTTGATGATGGTCAGCAACGATTCAGTACTGCTGTGGATCAATCGAGAAAATTCCGCCTGTTCAGGATTTAGCTGCGTATCGAGCAGTAATTCGGTCATGCCCAGCACGCCATTCATCGGTGTGCGAATTTCATGTGACATATTAGCGAGAAATTCACTTTTGGCAAGGTTGGCAGCATCGGCCGTCTCGCGTGCCTTGATGAGTCGCTGTTCATATTCCCGCTGTTTAAGCTGATCATCCAGTAGTTGATATGACATCGCATTAAAACTCCGGGTGGTGGCAGTCAGTTCATCGTTGCCGCTCAGTTTAACTTGAAAGCCTAACTCGCCCGAGGTTAAACGGCGGGAACCTTCTTCGAGCAGGGCAAATTGCCGGGTCAGATAAGTGCCCAGAATGAAGGAGAACAGCGCGACCAGACTCATTTCGATAGCGGCGATCAGCAAGCTCCATTTTCGTGCATGGGCGTAGGTGTTTTGCAGGTAGCTTACATCAATGCCCATGTCAATACGACCAACGGTGGTTTTGCCGACGTTGACCGGGAAGCGCAGATCATAGATGCCATCGTTTACGCTTGACAGACTCGTGTCTGCTACAAAAGGGCGGGCAAGCAACTCAGGCGAACCCGCAGCGGCCAGCAGGTGATTTTCAATATTGTTGATGCGTACGTAAGCTACGTCGGAGTTTTTCTCCAATTCGCTGGCGTAAGATTGCAATCGTGCCAGATCCATCCCCAGCAAACTGTCCTTTACCATGGACGTAAAGGTCTCGGTAGTGATGGTGATGTGGCGTTGCAACTGATTTTCACTGGAATCGTGCAAGAAACCCATTACGCTGAAAATCAGCGCGGCCAGCAGCAGTGCCTCTATCAGTGCGATACCGAGTATTGTTTTAAGCCTGAAGGACATTATTTTATTCGGGTGACTGATTCGCTAATATTTAATTGACGTACATCATCCCAGTCTGCATCCTGTGCGGCCTCAATACCCTTGAAACCGATCAGTTTTAGCGTTTCCTGCTCTGCCGGATCATCCGACATGGTCAGCAGTGCATCCAGTAGTTTTTTTGCGATGTCATTGGGTAACTGGTGAGTGGCAATGGCATGAGGCGTGTAGGCAGGGCTCGTCCAGAGTACACGCAAATTCTGCTTGAAAGGCGCATCCAGCATATCAAAGGTACGCACGATGCCGCCACCAGCAGGATAAAGCCCGTGTTCAACATTGAGATAGACTGAATCATGCGAGGAGACAAATTTGGGCGTGAAACTGACGCCGGCTTTGCGCAGCACGGCACGGGGCAGGATACTGGCGGCAAAGGCGGCAGGTGACGGAAACACCAGTGTCGTTCCGTTTAATTCCTTGATATCCTTTAGTTTGCTATCGCGGCGGACGACGATAATGCCTTTTATTTTGCGATTTTTTTCGCGGGCCAGCGCCTCGTAGCCGGACTTTTTATGGAATACCGTGTAGTGATAGGGATTCATATACGCGATGTCATACGCACCTTCACCCAGCCTTTTTTCAAAGGAAGGAACATCCGGTGCGGTGACGAAACGCAGTTTTACGCCGCTTTTCTTTGACAGGGCATCCAGAAACGGCAGCCAGGCTTCCGCCATTTCAGATGCGGCTTGCTGGGGAACGATGCCGAAGCTGTAGATCTTCTCAACAGCCAGAAGCGAAGGGGAAAATACAAGCAAAAGTACAGAAATTAATAGCTTAATAATTTGCATCAGTTATTCGTAGTATGGTGGGGTACTCAGCATGGCACAACGCGTTATGGCTTGCAGAGGAAAAGGTGAAGCTGGCCGATAAGCCGGGTTCTGTCGTGGACAGTCATTCCTCTAGGCGTTTCGTTACCTTACGCTCAAGCAATCTACCCGCTGACGACGCGAGCAACGCCATAGTCAGCCTATTTGATCTTGCTCCGAATGGAGTTTACCGTGCCGTCCGTGTTACCACGTCCGCGGTGGGCTCTTACCCCGCCGTTTCACCCTCACCGTTACCTTGCGGTACTTAGGCAGTTTATTTTCTGTGGCACTGTTCATCACCTCACGGTGTCCGGCCATTAACCGGCATTCTGCTCTGTGGAGCCCGGACTTTCCTCCCCGCACTTGCGTACGCGGCGACTGTCTGGCCAGCTTCAGGGCTGATTTTAACACCGATAAATACAGAACCATAAAGTTTCTCAGCATATCGACTGGAAACGCCACTGGTAGACATAACAATGCCGGCAAAAACCCTGAAATTAAGCCTCCGGAAGTTGCTCCGGTTTGATTTTCAGGGCCGTTGCCGGCATTGTTAAATTGGAAATTCGCTAAAGTTTTTTAAGCGATAGCTGCCAGTGCTGCATTAAACGTGCTGCTTGGTCTCATGGCCGCTGAGGTTTTGGCAAAATCAGGATGGAAATAACCACCCATATCTACCGGTTTTCCCTGAGCTGCGATCAGTTCGGCATTAATTTTTTCCTCATTCTCGCTGAGTGTTTTGGCAAGCTGAATAAAGCGTGATTGCAGGTCTTGATCACCTGTTTGTGCTGCCAGTGCCTGTGCCCAGTATAGAGCAAGGTAGTAATGGCTGCCACGGTTATCCAGTTCGCCTACACGGCGGGCGGGAGAACGATTGTTTTCCAGAATTTTGCCGTTTGCCACGTCCAGTGTTTCGGCCAGTACCTGAGCCTTTGCATTGCTATATTTCTCTGCAAGATGCTCCAGTGACGCACCTAAAGCCAAAAACTCACCCAGTGAATCCCAGCGTAAATAGCCTTCCTGCTGGAATTGCTGAACATGCTTGGGGGCAGAGCCGCCGGCACCGGTTTCAAACAGTCCGCCGCCATTCATCAGTGGCACGATGGAGAGCATCTTTGCACTGGTACCCAATTCCAGAATCGGAAACAGATCGGTGAGATAATCACGCAGCACGTTGCCGGTAACAGAGATGGTGTCCAGACCCGCACGGATGCGATCAATCGAGAATTGTATCGCGTCTTCCGGCGTCATAATGCTGATGTTAAGGCCGCTGGTGTCGTGATCTTTCAGGTAATGTTCAACTTTCTGTATCAATTCCGCGTCATGTGCGCGGTTCTTGTCCAGCCAGAAAACAGCGGGCGTGCCGGTAATGCGGGTGCGGGCAACAGCCAGCTTTACCCAGTCCTGAATTGGCGCGTCTTTTGCCTGACACATGCGGAAAATGTCGCCTTCTTCAACCTTTTGTTCCAGCAAGGTTTGGCCGTTGCTATCCAGTACGCGAACCGTACCTGCACCTGCCAGCTGGAAAGTCTTGTCGTGAGAGCCGTATTCCTCAGCCTGCTGCGCCATCAGACCAACGTTAGGCACGCTGCCCATGGTTTTCGGATCGTAAGCGCCGTGTTTTTTGCAATCTGCGATGACAATCTGATAAATCCGCGCATAGCAACGGTCAGGAATCATTGCTTTGGTGTCATGCAACTTGCCGTCAACACCCCACATTTTTCCTGAATCACGGATCATGGCAGGCATGGACGCATCGACGATAACATCGCTGGGTACATGCAAATTGGTGATACCCTTGTCCGAATTTACCATCGCCAGTTCCGGACGGGTTTTATAGGTATTCTGAATATCGGCTTCAATTTGGCTGCGTTGAGCCTCGGGCAGTTTGGCGATTTTGGCGTACAGATCACCCAGGCCGTTGTTGACGTTGACGCCCAGTTCGCTTAACAGCTTACCGTGCTTCTCGAAAACATCCTTGAAATAGACGGTGACGGCATGACCGAACATGATCGGATCGGACACTTTCATCATGGTCGCCTTCAGGTGCAAAGACAGCAGCACGCCCTGTTTTTGAGCATCAATGATTTGCGCTTCATAGAAATCGCGCAATGCACGGCGGCTCATCACTGCAGCATCAATGATTTCACCCGCTTTTAAGGCTACTTTTTCTTTCAGAACGGTAATCTGGCCATTGCTGTTGGTAAATTCGATCTGAACGGCACCCGCTTCAGCTACCGTGGCAGATTTTTCTGTGCCATAGAAATCGTCGGCGTTCATATGCGCTACATGGGTCTTGGAATCCGTACTCCAGGCACCCATTTTGTGCGGATTGTTCCGGGCAAACTGCTTGACTGCGCCCGCAGCACGCCTGTCCGAGTTGCCTTCGCGCAATACGGGGTTGACAGCGCTGCCGAGGACTTTGCTGTAGCGAGTCTTGATTGCTTTTTCGGCATCATTTTGCGGGTCGTCAGGATAGTTTGGTACTTGAAAGCCCTGCGATTGCAACTCTGCAATTGCCGCTTTCAACTGCGGCGGGGTGGCGCTGATATTTGGCAGTTTGATGATGTTGGCTTCAGGTACTAAAGTCAGTTTACCCAGTTCGCTCAGCTCGTCCGCAATTTTCTGGTCATCAGTCAGGTTTTCCGGGAAATTCGCGAGGATACGACCTGCCAGCGAAATATCCCGTGTTTCGACGGTAACGCCTGCGGCCCGGGTGAACGCTTGTACGATCGGCAGCAGGGAATAGGTTGCCAATGCAGGCGCTTCATCGACCATGGTGTAAATAATTTTATGACTTGTCATATTTTTCTCTTTAGTTAGTTACCGAAACCAGTTACATATTTAAAGTGCTTCCTGTTTCAGGGGCGACAGCTAAGGTCTGCATTGTGATTTTTAACCCTAGCGACAATGCAGACGCAGTAAAATAGCAGCTTAAAATTAATTTGTATATAAATGGCAAGCATTTTACTGTTTAATAAACCTTTTGGCGTAATCTGTCAGTTCAGTCAGGATGGCATGCATCCGACACTGGCGGATTATATTCCTGTTCCAGAATATTATCCGGCCGGACGACTGGATACCGATAGTGAAGGCCTGCTGGTGTTAACTGATGACGGTCAGTTGCAGCATCGCATCACCGATCCGAAACATAAATTGCCTAAAACTTACTGGGTTCAGGTTGAGGGTGTGCCCAGCGTGAGCGCGCTGGCGCAGTTGCAGCAAGGCGTAAAGCTCAAAGACGGTATAACCTTGCCCGCACAGGCAAAACTGATGGAGGAACCGGCGGGCATCTGGCCGCGTAATCCGCCCGTTCGTGAGCGCCGTCTTATTCCGACCAGCTGGCTGGAGCTTGCCATCAGGGAAGGAAAAAACCGCCAGGTGCGCCGCATGACCGCGGCGGTAGGTTTTCCTACGCTGCGTCTGATTCGCTATCAGGTCGGCAACTGGACGCTGGATAATTTGCAACCCGGGACGTGGAAGCTGGCATAGCTGATTTTATGAGATGGACGATTGAAATGACTAATGCAAAATTGATAGAGGCCTCACTGTTGCTGGAGGCGCATCCCGACTTCAAGATAATACGCCGGATTTCGCCCAGAACGGCCTTCCGCGAAAATGAAGGCGCAGCCTTGTTAAGAGGCGTGGTGGTGGATACTGAAACCACCGGTGTTAATACCGACAAGGATGCCATCATTGAGCTGGGAATGGTCTTGTTTGAATATGATCCGCTAACAGGATTGGCATATCGTGTGCTGGCAACCTTTGATCAGCTGGAAGATCCCGGTTTTGCCGTGCCGCCTGAATCAACGGCGGTGCATGGCATTACCGATGAAATGCTCAAAGGATGTCGTATTGATGATGCCGCAGTTGCCGGGTTTCTGGCAGGCGTGAGCCTGGTGATTGCGCATAATGCCAAATTCGACCGCGTTTTTCTGGAGAAGCGCTTGCCCTTGTTCGAGTCGCTGCCCTGGGCTTGCTCCTTTGCCCAAGTGGACTGGCACGGCGAGGGAATCGGTTCGGCCAAGCTCGATTATATTGCTTATCAATACGGCTTCTTTTATGAGGCGCACCGGGCTGAGGGTGACTGCTTCGCCTTGCTGGAAATATTACAACAACCCTTGCCTAAGACGGGGGAATTAGTGCTGTCCTGCATATTGCATAGTCTGAGTCAAAAAAGTTATCAGATATTTGCCACCGGTTCGGCTTTTGATACCAAGGATATCCTCAAGGCGCGAGGTTACCGCTGGGATGCGGTGAAAAAATGCTGGCATACTACGCTGGCAGGTGATGAGGCGATCAAGGCTGAAGTGGTCTGGCTAAAGCACAGCGTTTATGGTGGCAGAGTTGCCAGAGTTGAAATTGAAGTGCACAATTGCCTGACTCGTTTTTCCAACAGGGCAGGGAAGCTGGCCATCAAGGAAATATGAAAAACAGGATTCAGAATTCAGGATTAAATTAACTTTACAGGAATAAATTTTATGAAAGCAGTACTTTTGATTTGCATGATGTTGCTGATGACAACTGTTTTTGCCGCTGAACAGGCGGCACCGCCTGCACTTAGCGTCGTTCAGGGTGAAGTGCTCGAAGTGCGCGACGTGGATAATTACACCTATCTCAGACTCAAGACCCGCGATGGCGAAACCTGGGCTGCCGTTAGCAAAGTCGTTAACAAAACATCTGTTGCCAAGGGTAGTCAGGTGACCATTGAAAATGCAATGGTAATGAATAACTTCGAGAGCAAATCGCTGAAGATGACTTTCAAGACGATACTTTTCGGCAATCTGGCCGGCGCGCAGGCTCACTCTGCAGCGGTCGTAGGTGACGTAAAAGTTGCCAGAGCCACCGGCAAAAATGCCCGTACGGTAGCAGAAGTTATAAAGAATGCTGCCGCGTTAAATAGTCAAACTATCGTCCTTCACGGCAAAATCGTTAAATATAATCCCGGCATCATGGGGAAAAACTGGCTGCATCTGCAGGATGGTTCGGGAGTTGCCGGCAGTAACGATATTCTTGTAACCACTCAGGAGGAAGCGAAACTGGGCGATGTCGTGACGGTGAGCGGGCTTGTTCGCATCAATCAGGACTTCGGTGCGGGCTACGTCTACAAGGTACTCATCGAACAGGCGACGCTGCAGAAGTGACGGGCTGGCGCTTTGATAGTCGGCTGCGCCGCTTGATCAGCGCTTAATGTCCTGCATATGGTGTACTGTGCGCAGGGCGGGAGACATGCCTGCCGGCGCACAGCTTCAGTCCGCGTTAACGGGGGCGCGTCTGTCAATCAGCGGCAAAGCAGCAAAACGCGTGGCATCATGCTTCTGACAAAATTCGGTAAATGCAGCTAAATTCATCGGTTTGGCAATAAAATATCCCTGCGCCATATCGCAGCCTACCCTCTTCAGGGCATCAAGATCCTGCTGCGTTTCCACTCCCTCGGCCACACTCTTGACGTTCAGTTTATGCGCCATGTCTATGCTCGACTTGACCACGATGCGCAAAGCCTCATTGCAAGCAAATTCCTTGACAAAGGACTGGTCGATTTTCAATTCAGTGAAGGCAATCCGCGTGAGTTGCTGCATGTTGGAATAGCCGGTACCGTAATCGTCAATGGACAGCCTGAAACCATGCATGCACAAGCGTGCCAGGTTTTCCAGTGCGTGTGCAACATCGGTCATGAGTGCGGACTCGGTTATTTCCAGTATCATGCGACGCGGATCAAGCCCGGCATTCTTCACCACGCGGGTGATCTTGTGCGCCAGTTCGGTATTATTCAGCGAAATCAGCGACAGATTGACGGAGACGGTGATGTCCGGGTTTTCTGACTGGAGCAAACGACAGGCAGCCGCCGATTTTTCCAGCATGATGAAAGTGAGTTCGTCGATATGGTTGTTCAGTTCGAGCTGAGCAATAAAAGCATAAGGGGAAATAACGCCGTGTTCGGGATGTAGCCAGCGTACCAGCGCCTCCATTCCGCTGAGCTTACCTGTTTTTAAATCAATTTTGGGTTGAAAGTACGGTTCAAACTGATCGGCGCGCATTCCTTGCCGTATTTCCTCCAGGCTGAAAGCATGCGTTGCGGCGATTGTTTGCCGAACGTTGATTTCATGCGGCTCAAATTGAGCAATGAGCGATTTGAGTTGCGCCAGCGAGATGGGTTTCTCAACCACCCCGATCAGATTGATACCATAGGCTTTGGCCATGGTTTGGATGGATGCGAGCAGCGCCCTGTCCAGTGTGCTGAGGATCAGCACGGAGACGCCAGATTTCCGCTTTTCCAGATGCCGCATGAACTCCATGCCATCCATTTCCGGCATGTCCATATCGCATAGCGCAATATCCACCGGAATCACCGCTTGATCAATGACTTCCAGCGCCTGTTTGCCGTCACCCGCCTCACAGATGTTCAATACCCCGAGAGATTGCAGCATGTTTACAATCAAGCTGCGCTGAAAACTATCGTCTTCAATCACCAGGATGTTTAAGTTGTGCAAAGTCATTTTAGTGCTCCGTTTGCCGCGTTGATTTGGGCAAGATGTGCTTCCAGTAATTGGCAGGCTTGCCCAAGTTCAATGAGTGCGGTCTGTGTATTGTCTGTTTTGCCATCCCGCCCCGCCCGTTCGAGTGCAGCGCAGGCACTGGCCATGCGGGTTGCGCCCACCATGCGACATGAGCCTTTCATGCGATGCGCAGTGCGTGTCACGTTGATCATATCACTAGCGGCCAGCATGCCGGCCAGTTTGGTCATGTCCGTTAGCATATGCGAGTAAAAATCGCGCAACACTTTAATCTGTTCAATCTTATCCGGGACAACCTTGCCAAGTTCAGCATAATCGACAGGCGCGGCATGCTGTGCATCTGCGGTCAAAAGCGGGATTGCAACCGGCATCGCGTCCGCTTCGGCAAGCGATAGCCACTTTGCCAGCACTTTTTTGAGTTGCGTCAGATCAGTAGGTTTGATGAGCAACTCATCCATGCCGGCAGCAAGACACCGTGCCAGTTCGCCCGGCAGCGCATTGGCGGTCCAGGCAATGATCGGGGAGCGCGGTAGTTTTAGCTCCGCTTCAAGCTGGCGTATTGCCTGTGTCAGCGCATAACCATCGAGTCCCGGCATGTGACAGTCGGTAATGACCAGCGCGTATTGTCCTGCGCGCCACAATGTCAGGGCTTCATTGCCATCCGCAGCCGTTCCGGCACGCAAGCCCAGCAGCTCGATTTGCCGCGCCAGCAGATTGCGATTGGTCGGATGGTCATCTACTGCCAATACCAGAGGCGCATGGTCTTTTTTGTCGATCAAGGGCAGTACGGTGCGCTGGGCTACTACCGGATACTGCATAGCAAACAAATCACCGGGGGCGGCGGAGACCGGCAGTACCACGGTCAGACTGAAGGTGGAACCCTTGCCCGGTTCTGAGCTCAAGGCTATCTGTCCGTCCAATAAGTCCGCCAGTCGACGGCAAATTGCCAGCCCGAGTCCGGTGCCGCCGTACTGACGGGCGGTGTCGGCGCCGGCTTGCTGATAACGGTTGAAAATGCGCTCCCAAAGTGCCAGCGGGATGCCGATACCGGTGTCCCTGACTGAAAAACAAATTTGCTCTCCGCTTTCCAGCGAGGCTAACCGGGTGGCGCACAACTCGACCTCGCCCCGGGGCGTGAATTTGATCGCATTGCTGACAAAATTATTCAACACTTGCGACAAGCGCAGCGGATCGACGATATGTGCCGCGCTAAGCGCCGGATCACTGTGCTGCCAGAGTCGCAGATTTTTGGCGCTGGCGCTGTGCGAATAAGTATTGACGACTTCTTGCAGCAGGCGGGATAGCGAAGTGGATTGAGGTGAGAGCGCCAGTTGGCCTTCCTGTATTTTCGACCAGTCGAGAATGTCGTTGACAATACGCAGTAAGCCGCCGGCTGAATCACGTGCCGTTTGCAATAACTTGTGTTGATCCCCGGCCAGTGCTGACAAGGAGAGTAATTCCAGCATACCCAGCATGCCGGTCAGCGGGGTGCGTATTTCATGGCTCATGGTGGAGAGAAAGGCATCCTTGGCCTGGTTGGCCTGCTCCGCCATATCTTTGGCGGCAATCAGCTTCTGCTCGAACTGTCGGCGCTCGGTAATATCCCGCACTGTGCCGGTAAAATAGCGCGTGCCGCTCAACCACATCTCATTGACGGCCAGATACATCGGAAAGGTGGTGCCGTCCCGTCGCACCCCTGTCACATCCCGTCCTTTGCCGATTAATTTTGCCTTGCTGGTGGTAAGGTAAGCGGCCAGATAACTGTCGTGCAGCTGGCGATCAGGCGCTGGCATCAGCATACTGATATTTTGTCCGATTAACTCAATCTGGCTATAACCGAACAACTGGCGGGTGGCCGCATTTGCCGTCTCGATGCAGCCGTGTTCGTTAATGGTGATGATGCTGTCAGCGACAGTATTGAAAATGGTTGCGATACGCGTGCTACTGTCGTGCAGTAACTGTTGCGCAGCCTCTTCTTCACTGACATCGCGGAACACCAGTACGGCACCGATCACCTGTCCGTCACGTCCACGTATCGGCGCGCAGCTGTCGGCAATCACCCGCTCGCTGCCATTTTTTGCAATGAGTACGGTGTGATCGGGCAGGCTCTGTATGATGCCCTTTGCCAGGGTGTCCATTACCGGTACACGGGCTGGCAGTCGGGTCTGCTGATTGATAATGTTAAACACGGTTTCAGCCGGCTGTCCGTGTGCTTCGGCCTGTAAATAGCCGGTGAGTTGTTCAGCGACAGGATTCAAACGCATCACGCGTCCGGCAGCATCGGTGCTCAATACCGCATCCCCGATGGACTGAAGGGTGACGGCCAGATATTCTTCACTGCTGCGCAATTGATCCTGTATCTCGTAGCGGCGGGTGATGTCCTGAGTGATTTTGGAATAACCTTGTATCTCACCCGCATCATTGAAGAGCGGGGTAATCACCACTTGGGCAAAGAAGCTGGAACCGTCGCGGCGCACGCGCCAGCCTTCATCCTCGGATCGACCCTGTTGGCAGGCCAGGGCAAGTTCGGCTTCGGGTTTGTCCTGAGCGTCAGCGGGGAAAAAAATAGCAAAGTGCCGGCCTATGATTTCATCCCGGCGATAGCCGTGGAGTCGTTCCGCACCCTGATTCCAAGTGATTATATGCCCGCTGACATCGAGCATGATATTGGCCAGATCCTTCACGCCATCCACCAGCAAGCGGTAACGCGCTTCGCTGACATGTAAATGCTTGTTTGTTTCCAGTAGCTGCGCCAGCAAATTTCTCAGGCGACCCAGCGCAAAGCTGAACAAACCACCCATCAGGCAAAACATGAAGATTGAAACCAGTGTCATAGGCGTTGGCAACTCGAAGGAGAATTGCGGCGGGATGAAGAACCACCAGACAATGAGCGTGGATATCACGGTGGAAATCAGTCCCGGAATGAGACCGCCTATCCAGGCGCTAAAAAAGACCGCGGGATAAAACAGAAACCAGACTAACGGCTGAAACACAGACCAGAATGTCCATTGTAGAAAAAATGCCAGCAGGGGCATTAGCAAAGCCAGAATAGGACGCAAGCGGATAGTGCTTGTGTATTTCATGATTGCACCGGTGGTGGATTAGTTTAAGGTTTTGCGGCTCACAATACCCTACCTTTTTGTTAATAGATATAAGAAAATCCCTAGTTTCAATCAGTTGGCGCACTAGTTGGGTGCGACAGTGGAACGGTCAGGGAAGGAGTTCATGCAGGGCGCTTCAGTTTTTCGTGTCGAATCAGCCGTCATATCGCTTAGTGGAGAATAATCGCCTCGATGTTTGATCAAGCATTTAGTCACCGGAATCACAGCGAATATCTGAAGCATCAATATGGGGAGGACGGGATGGCCGGCGGGGAAAACTGCCGCATTGATCTCGCCAGGCGAGTTGTTCCGGTCGTTATCGCGCGCAATGTATAGACCATCAGGCATATTGCTTCGTATCCGTCCGGCTGACTCACCTGTTCGAGTTAGTCAATCTATGCTGTTAGTTTGATTGGCAGAAGTTCGTCGATGCGGCGCATGGTCCAGACGGGAAGTTTTTCCAGCGTATCTTTTAGCCAGGCAGATGGTTCTATGCCGTTGAGTTTGGCGGTGGCGAACAGACTTTGAATGGCGGCGGCCCGTTTTCCTGCACGTTCGCTGCCTGCAAACAACCAATTTTTCTTCCCAATGGCGATCGGGCGAATCGCATTTTCCACCGGATTATTGTCGATGGGTAGATTGCCGGTTTGCGCATAGCGAATCAGGCTCGGCCAGCGATGCAGGCTGTAGTCGATTGCGCGTGCCAAGCCGC
>Ga0316219_1000741_pt1 | contig 40842 bp, 32 predicted proteins | sample TBH18003PmetaG_FD_203635 | JGI IMG/M metagenome (GOLD analysis project Ga0316219, IMG submission 203635) | Freshwater microbial communities from Trout Bog Lake, Wisconsin, USA - TBH18003P | ecosystem: Environmental > Aquatic > Freshwater > Lake > Hypolimnion/Profundal zone | place: USA...
CCGCCCGTGGCGCGGCCGATCTCAAGGGTGTCACCGCCGGCGTCCAGCCCGTCTCGGCCACCGAGGTTGACCTCTCCAAGATCGACCTGCCCGCCGACGTGGTCGCAGTCGTCGAGGGCGACGCCGAGGCCATCGTGCCCCCCGCCGCCAAGAAGCCGGTTCGTGCCAAGAAGGCCACGGTCAAGGCCGAGTAATCCCGCTGTCATTCATCTCCATCGCATTCCGTAATGAGCACTCCCATCTCCGCTCAAATGGTCAACGACCTGCGCATCGCCACCGGTGCCGGGCTCCTCGACTGCAAAAAAGCCCTCACCGAGGCCGACGGCAACGTTGAGGCCGCGACGACGATCCTGCGCAAGAAGGGCGCGGCGTCCGCGGCCAAGAAAGCCGACCGCGTCACGAAGGAAGGCCTGATCGAGAGCTACATCCACGTCGGCGGGAAGGTCGGCGTGCTGCTCGAGGTCAACTGCGAGACGGACTTCGTCGCGCGCAACGACGACTTCAAGTCGTTCTGCCGCGATGTCTGCCTGCAGATTGCCGCCGCGAGCCCGCTCTACGTTTCCCGCGACCAGGTGCCGGAGGCCGACGTCGCCAAGGAGCGCGACATCGCCGTCGCCCAGGTCCAGGGCAAGCCGCCCGCGGCGGTGCAGAAGATCGTCGAGGGCAAGCTCGACAAGTTCTTCTCCACCATCTGCCTGCTCGACCAGCCGTTCGTGAAGCTGCCGGAGAAGACGATGAAGGACATCCTCACCGAGCGCATCGCGAAGACCGGCGAGAACATCCAGCTCCGCCGTTTCACGCGCTACCAGCTCGGCGCCTGAGCCGTCGCAGTTGATTTTTTCGAAGGCGCCCCCGCAACGGGGCGCCTTTTTTATGGACGGATTTTTCAACCACGAAAAACACGAAAACCATACCGGCGCAGTTTGGCCCACGGAGCACACGGAATACACGGAACGGTGAGGCCGAACCTACTGGATCTTAATTCGAGCTTCGGACTATTCCGTGTCCTCCGTGTATTCCGTGGGCATGATTTTCGAGTGTTTCGTGTTTTTCGTGGTGAATCTCCGATCCGTGGTTAATTTCCTCCCATGACTGTCACGCGTGTGCAGATCGTTCGCCGGGGTCTCTCGAACCGCTGTCCCAACTGCGGGGGGAAGACGCTGTTCAAGGAGGGCACGCTCTTCCAAGTGAACCCGGCCTGCCCGGCTTGCGGAATGAAGATCGAGCGGGACGAGGGCAGCTTCCTCGGCGCGATGTCGCTGAATTACGGCATCACAATCATCGGCTTTCTCGTCCCGGTGCTGCTGCTCTACATGGGCGGCGTGCTGCCGGGCATGGCGGCGGCGATCATCGCGGGCGTGGGGGCGTTCGGCTTTCCTCTGCTGTTCTACCGCTCCTCGCGCAGCTGGTGGTTGATGAACTACTACTTTTTCCTGCCCCAGCACCTGCCGGCAAATCTGGGCGCGGTGCGCAAAGGCGAGGACCAGAATATCTGATCGGCGATTTTCGCGCCGAACCGGCCGCTTCCGCGTGAAGAATCCCACCGCCATTTCCCAGCCCTTTGGCCGGCTTCCGGATGGACGCAGCGCCCAGCTCGTCACGCTGGGCCAGCCGGGCGGGCTGGAGGTCGATGTCACGGACTTTGGCGGGATTGTGACGGCGATTCGCGTGCCGGGCGGTGCGGGCGGGGCGACTGACGTTGCGCTCGGATTTGCAACGCTGGACGAATATCTGCGGGGCCATCCCTACTTTGGCGCGATCACCGGCCGGGTCGCAGGCCGGATTGCCGGCGCGGCGTTCGAACTCGACGGACGGCGTTATCCGCTGGCGACCAACGATGCACCCAACCACCTGCACGGCGGACGCGTGGGGTTCGACAAGCAGCTGTGGCGCGTCGAGGCGGTGACGGCAGATTCCCTGAGATTGAGCCATGTCAGCCCGGACGGCGACGAGGGCTATCCCGGCACGCTGGCGGTCGTGGTGGAATACCGCGTCGAACAGGGCACGACGCTGGCGATGCGGTATGAAGCGACCACGGATCGGTCGACGCCGCTCTGTCTGACGAACCACACCTATTTCAACATCGATGGCGAGGGGACCGGGGATGCGCTCGGGCACACGCTGCAGATTCGCGCCGACGCGTTTGCGGTCACCGACGAGCGCCTGGCGCCGCTGGGTCGCGTGGCGCCGGTCGAGGCGGCAGGCAACGATTTCCGCGAACCGGCGCGGCTGCGCGAGCGACTGGGGCGGCTGTGGCAGCAGCACGGCGATTACTATCTCCTGAATTCGCGTCGGGCCGGGACGGAGCCGGCGGCGAGCCTGTGGTCGGGGGACGGATCGCTGCGTCTCGACGTCCTCACCACGGAACCGGGCGTGCAATTCTATGCGGGTCGCTTCCTCGATGGTACGCTGCGCGGCAAGCGCGGCCGGCCCTACGTGCCCTACGGCGGCATTTGCCTGGAGTGCCAGAAATTTGCCGGCGGTCTCGGTCGTCCCGGCTTTGCCCCGCTCGTGCTGCGACCGGGTGAAACGGCGCGGGGTGAAATCCGGTATCGGTTTGAACGCACGGTAAGCGGCGGAACCTGAAACCGCTTCCCGCCGCTCGCCGGGCCTGGGTGTAGGAGCGGGTTTATCCCGCGATAGGAGATGGGCATCGCGGCGTAAAGCCGCTCCTACAGAGGGGATTCGCGGCCGGGCTCAGGCGTCCGCGCGCTCGTAGGAGTCATGCCACTTGTGCATGACCAGCCAGCTGAGCGAGATGACGAACGCCACGAAGATGAAGCCCAGCACACACGTGATGGCTGCGGTGGCGAAGAGCGCGGGGTATTTGGCCTGGCTCGAGAAGATGATGGCCTGGAACCCCAACCCGCCGCCGTCGCCGGCGCTGCTGCCGGCGGTGTAGTCGCCGACGAGCGCCCCGATGGGCGCGAGCGTGGCGGCAATGCGCAATCCCGTGAAAAAATACGGGAAGGCCGCGGGCACGCGGAGCCGGAGTATCTCCTGTGCGCGGCTCGCCCGGTACATCCGGAAGAGTTCCACGAGGTTCCGGTCGGTCGAGATGAGCCCCTGCGTGCTGTTCACCACCAGCGGGAAGAAGCAGATCAGGAACGTGATCACGACGACGCTGTGGAGGCCGGGGCCGACCCACAGGACGAGGATGGGCGCGAAGATGATGATCGGCGTCATCTGCAGCAGCATGAGGTAAGGGTAGAAACTCACGCGGACGAGCGACGAGAGGGACAGTGCGAGGGCGAGCAGGGAGCTGACGATGATGGCGGCGGCGAAGCCCAGCAACGCGCCCTGGGTGGTGTTGAGCGCGGCGCGGGCGAGGGAGCCGGCGTTTTCGTGCAGCGCCGTGAGGATGTCGCCCGGCGACGGCAGGAGGAATTGCATCTCCTCGCCCATGGAGAAACGGACCACATACCACACGGCGACGAACAGCGCACCGGTGGCGGCGGGGAGCAGGATATTGAGAAAGCGCTTGGACATGGTCAGGCGGCGGCGTTTTCGACGGAGCGGAGGACGCGCGAAACCTCGGCGACGAGGTCGTGGTACTCGCGCGAGAGCCGCGTCTGGGCGGTGCGGGGGTAGGCGAACGGCACGGGGATCTCGGCGTGGATGCGCCCGGGGCCCGCGGCCATGACGACGATGCGGTTCGAGAGAAAGACGGCCTCGGCGACCGAGTGGGTGACGAAGAAGGCGGCCCACGCCTGGTGCTCGCGGATGGCGAGCAGTTCCTCGTTGAGGTGCTCGCGCGTCATCTCATCGAGGGCGCCGAACGGTTCGTCCAGCAGCAGGATTTTGGGCGAGAGCGAGAGGGCGCGGGCGATGGACACGCGCATTTTCTGTCCGCCGGAAAGCTGGCGCGGGTAGGCCCGGGCGCGGCTGTCGAGCCGGACCAGGTCGAGGACCTTTTGCGTGGTGGCGGCGATGGCGGCCGGGGCCACGCCGCGCAGCTGTTGCGGGAGGGCGATGTTCTTTCCCACCGTGAGCCAGGGGAGGAGAGTGGGTTCCTGGAAAACGAACGCCAGTTCCGCCGCGGCTTGTTCGGGGGTTTGGCCGTCGACGGTAATCGATCCCGTGGAGATCGGGTTGAGCCCCGCAATCAGCCGCAGCAGCGTGGATTTCCCGCAACCGCTGGGTCCGATGAGGCTGACAAAATCTCCCGGCTGGGCGGTGAGGCTGACCCGGTCCAGCACGACGGGACCCTGGCCGTAGCGCTTGGTGACTTCACGGAGTTCGATAAGCGGGACCGGGGGCATGTCGGCGGCAGGGAGGTTTGGAAGCGGGAGAACCAAGTGGGGCGGAATCGGGGCGTTCGGTGCGGAGGAAATCAGGCCGCCGCGAACGGGTTGACGGCGGCGGTGCGCATTTTTCCCGGGTTTAACAGCCCGGCCGGGTCGACCTCGGCGCGCAGGGTGCGCTTGCGGTCGAGATTGGGGATGCGACCGCCATCCTCGAGCGCGAAGGTGTGCGGGTCGTCGACGACAATGCCGATCTCCCGGCAGTAATCGCTGATCTCCTGCAGGCGTTCCCGCGACTTGAAATAGATCAGCGGCACGGCGCCCACGACGATGTCTTCACCGGCGTAGTGCGACGCTGATGAGCCGACCTTCCGCGCGCGCGCGGCCATCCACTCGTGGTGATGGATGATCTCCCCGGGAAAACGCTGTTGGAGCAGGCGGGACTGTTCCCGAAAATTCGGGCCGAAGGCGATCTGGATATTCGTGAAGCTCGGCTCGACCTTCATCGCCCACAGCGTCGCATGGTTCCAGGTGTAGTCGGTGATGAACGGCGGCGTGAGCGGGTCCGCCAGCGGCGAGTGATAGACGCAGTCCACGCCGGCGGCGGCGGCCGAGGCCGTGATCTCGGCGCACTGGTCGCGGTCGACGAGGAGAAAAACCACGTGCTCGCCCGGGCGGAAGCGCTTTTGCATCGGCTTGAAGAAGGACGGGATCGGCGCCTCCAGCGCCGTGACCAGCCGCTTGCGCCATTCCGGCCGGCGCGCGCAGGCGTCGGTCCAGACAATGAGCTTGTCCCAGTCGGCGCACGAAAGGATGAGCTGGTCGTAGTTGAGGCGCGGTGCCAGCCGCATCTCGATTTCGACCACGAGGCCGGTGGTGCCATAAGTGTGCAGGGCGAGGTCGCACTCGGCCTCTTCCAGCCGGATGATCCGCGGGTTTTCATCGCAGGTCAGCAGCGTCAGCGACTTGATGTTGCCCGGGGTGACGATCGTGCCCCACGTGACCGAGCCGATGCCGCCGAAGCCCCCGCACAGGAAGCCGGCGAACGTGCTCTTCACAAACGTGGACGGCAGGAGGCGCATCTCCCAGCCCAGCTTGCGCACTTCTGTTTCGACGCGGATGAGCCGGACGCCCGGCTCGGCCCGGATGACGCCGTCCGCAGTGATTTCCAGGATCCGGTCCAGTCGCGTGATGTCGAGCACCACGCCTCCGTAGAGCGGGATGCACTGGCCGTAATTGCCGGTGCCGCCGCCCCGGGGCACGACCGACACTTTTGCCCGGCTGCAGGCCACGATGACCGCCTTCAGTTCAGCCAACGAGCCGGGTCGCACGACCGCATCGGCGCGCTTGTCCTTGAGCTGGTCCTTCAGGATGGGCGAATACCAGTAGAAGTCCTTGGAGAGCTGCTCGAGTGTCTCGCCTTGGTGGATCACCTGGTCGGCGCCGACGAGCGCTTGGAGTTCGGCGAGGAGGGCGGGGGTGAACGAGGACATGACCGGGAAGTTTGACTGCTCAGGCCGGGAGGCGAGGGGAGAGGGTCGAGATCACCTTCAGCTCGAAAAACTCCCGCAGGCCTTCCTCGCCGCCCTCGTGGCCGAGGCCACTGGCCTTGATGCCGCCGAAGGGGATTTCCGCGCGGAGGGGTCGCCACTCGTTGACGCCGATGATGCCCGCGTCGAGGGCGTTGGCCACGGCGTTGGCCTGCGCGAGGTCGGTGCCGTAAACGTACGCGGCGAGTCCGAACGGCGTCGCGTTGGCCCGGCGGACCGCGGACGGCACGTCGGAGTAGGGCAGGAGCGCCGCGACCGGTCCGAAGATTTCCTCCTGCGCGAGGGTCATCTCATCGCGGACGCCGCGCAGGATCGTGGGCGGAAAAAAACTGCCGTGGGCGAGCGCGGCGTCGGACGCGTAGCCGCGGTTTTCGGCCACCAGCACGGCGCCAGCGCCGACGGCTTGGTCCACCAGCGCCCGAACGCGCTCGCAGGCTTTGGCGTGAATCAGCGGCCCGACGTCCATCCCGGAGGTGAGGCCGTTCCCCACGCGCAGCGAGCGCCACAGCGCGGCGAGCTTCTCCGCAAAGGCCGCCTCGAGAGTGGCCGGGACGAAGATGCGATTCGCGGTCACGCATACCTGGCCGGAGCACAGCAGCTTGAGTTTGACCAGGTCCGCGGCGGTGGCGTCGAGATCGGCATCGGGCAGAACGATGAACGGGGCGTTGCCACCCAGCTCGAAGGACAGCCGCGGCAGGTGCTGGGCCGCCGCGCGCATCAGCGTTTGCCCGGTCAGCGTGGAGCCTGTCAGCGAGAGCACGCGAACGCGCGCGTCGGCCGTCAGGGCGGTGCCGGCGACGGGCCCGCGCGCGGGCAGGATTTGCACGGCGCCGTCCGGCAGCCCGGCTTCCTTGAAAATCGGTCCGAGCACCAGCGCGACGAGCGGCGTGAACTCCGACGGCTTCCAGACGGCCGTGCAACCGGCAGCGAGCGCTGCGGCGATTTTCTTCGCGCCCTGGGCCAGCGGGAAATTCCACGGCGTCACCAGGCCGGCGACGCCCGCGGGCACCGGCCGCACGTGGTATTCGCGTCCGCGGAGTGGGTGCGGCTGAATGCGTCCGGATAGCCGGCGCGCCTCCTCGCCAAACCACAGGAAGAAACTTGCCGCGTAATCAACCTCGCCCATGGCCTGGCCGAGCACTTTGCCCTGCTCACTCGTGAGCAACGCGGCCAATTCCGCCCGGCGGGCGGTGAGCGTGGCAGCAATCTTTTTGAGGACATCGCCGCGCGCCGCAGCCGGTTCCTCACGCCACGCCTCAAATGCGCGCTGGGCGCCGTCGATGGCTTGGTGAAAATGGCTCGGGCCCGCGAGGGGAATGGTTGCGAGTTGCGCGCGGGTGGCCGGGTTGTGGACGGCGAGGCGCTCCACGCCGTCTTCCAGCCAGCGGCCGTCGAGCCACAGCGCGGGGCGGAAGTTGAACTTGGACAGCGCGTCCGGGTTTGCGTCAGCCATGGGCATGGAGCGTGCGGCGGTAGATCTCGACGGCGTCGCTTTCGGTGATGGGTCGGGGATTCGGGTCCATCAGCCGGCGATTGGCGACGGCGGACCGCGCCAGCCCGGCCAGGGCCGAGTCGGGCACCGTCACCGACCGCAGCGCCTTCATCAGGCCGATTTTGGTCGCGAGGGCGGCGAGCTGGTCAGGCAGGTGGGCCGGGGTCGTGTCGCTCCAGCCCAGCGCCGCGGCGAACGTCTGCAGGTCAGCCGCGCAGCTCGGCAGGTTGTGCCGCATGGTTTCCGCCACGAGGCCGCCGGTGACCACGCCGTGGGCGATGTGAAACTGCCCGCCGAGCGGGAGTGCGAGCGCGTGCACGCCGCAGCAGGAGGAATTCGCAAAGGCCAGTCCGGCGAGGTTGGCGCCGATGAGCATGGCGTCGCGCGCGGCCTGGTCGCCGCCGTTGGCGCAGACGGCGGGGAGCGCGGGGCCGATCCGGCCGGCGGCTTCGAGCGCGAGCCCGCGCGAGAGCGGCGTGGCGCATTTGGCGATGTAAGCTTCGAGCGCATGCACGAGCGCATCCATGCCCGCGGCGGCGGTGGGCAGCGGCGGCAGGCCGTCGGTCAGGGCGGGATCGAGCAGAACCGTGTCCGGGACCAGGCACGGATCGACGACCCCGACTTTGCCGCCCGAAGTGGCATCCGTGAAAATCGCGACGGGCGTCGCCTCGGAGCCGGTGCCGGCGGTGGTGGGCACGCAAACGAGGGGCAGCGAACGCCGCCCGACCTTGCCGATGCCGGCGAGCGCAACGGCGTCGCGGCCATCCCGCAGCGTTGCGGCCACGAGCTTGGCCGTGTCCATCACGCTGCCGCCGCCGAGCGCCACAACCACGTCCCAGTCACCACCCGCCGCGCGGGCGACACCGTTGGCCGCGGTTACGCAGGCGAAATGAGGCTCGGGTTCGGTTTCGTCGTACACCGCGAAGGTGATGCCGGCCGCGGCCAGCGGCCCCGTCACGCGCGCCAGCAGGCCGGCGGCCTTGACGCCGCGGTCGGTGACGATGAAGGGGCGCGATTTTTCCATGCGCCGGAGCTCCGCAGCGAGTTCGCCACTGAGGCCCCGGCCGAAGCGGATGCGGCGCGGGAGATGATTTTCGAAGGAGGTGAGCACGGTAAGGGGCGTGGAGTCGAACGTCATGCCGGCGAGCGGCGCGGGCCGGGTAGGCAACGATCAGAACTCATCGTAGGCAATCTGGCTGGGCGCAACGCCAAGGTCCGCGAGCATGCGCGTGCACGCCTTGATCATCTGGGGCGGGCCGCACAGGTAAAATTCCACCGCCGGGAGGTTGGCGTGTGTGCGGAGATAGCGCTCGAACACGACGTCGTGGATAAAACCCGCCGGGCCGGTCCACGCGTCCTCGGGCAGCGGAGCGGAGAGGGCGAGTTGGAACGAGAAATTCGGATGCGTCTGGGCCAGTGCGGTGAAGTAGTCGTCGTAGAAAATTTCCTGCCGCGAGCGAGCGCCATACCAGAAGCTGACGCGGCGGGCACTGTGCTGCGTCTCGAGCAGGTGGGAAAGATGGGCGCGGAGGGGAGCCATGCCGGCGCCGCCGCCGATGTAGACGGCCTCCTTTTGCGTGGGCTTGAGATGGAAATCACCGAACGGGCCGATGGCCGTGACGGTGTCGCCGGGCTTGAGGCTGAAGACGTAGGCCGAGCCCACGCCGGGAGGGCAGTCCTGCCCGGGCGGCGGCGTGGCGATGCGGACGTTGAAGCGCAGCTGGCGCTCTGTCGTGGCGTTGCTGGCGAAGGAATAGTTGTTGCGGCGGCCGGCGGTGGGATTGCGCGCGACGAGATCGAAGACGTGCCACGCGTCCCAGACGGCGGCGAAGGGCGCCGGGATGTCGAAGTCGCGGAACCGGATCTCGTCGTAAACGGGGATGTCGAGCTGCAGGTAATCGCCCGGACTGAATTTCATCGCGTCCGCCGCGGTGACAGGTTCGAGGACCAGTTCCTTGATGAAGGTGGCCACGCTGCGGTTGGAGACCACGTGGAAACGCGACGTGCGGGGCACGCGGGTGCCGGCGCCGCCGGGGCGCGCCAGGTTGAGCCAGAGGCGTCCGGCGCGTTCCTCGAGTGGATAGGTGACGAGACCGACGCAGGCGGGAGCCCGGGCGGGCGAGCCGTCAGCGAGATGGAAGCGGCCGTTGTGTTTGGGGCACTCGATCACCCGGCCCATCACGAGCCCGTCGGCGAGGTGGGTGTTGCCGTGCGTGCAGACGCCGTCGGTGGCGTGCAGGACGCCGTCCACGTCGCGGGAAAGCGCGAAGGTCTTCCGGCCATGGTCGAACCGGATCACTTCCTCGCGTCCGAGATCCGCCGCGGCGCAGACCTCGAGCCAGCCGTCGACTTCGGGCGTGGCGGCGGTGGGTGCGGCGGGAGCGGCGCCGTGGGACGCAGGCGCGGGCAGGCGGCGTTTGACGTGGTGGCCGGGGTCCTTGGACTGGGCAAGCAGGGCGGGGATGATCTCGCGGTAGGCGGCGACGATGCCGGGGTAGGGCGGCGGCATGTCGTCCTTCACGGCCGCGTGCAGCCGCGGCAGCGCGTGGTAGGGCACGAGCGGGAACATGTGGTGCTCCACGTGGTAGTTCATGTTCCAGTACAGGTACCGGTGGACGGGGTTCATGTAGACCGTCCGGCAGTTGAGCCGGTGATCCAGGACGTTTTCCGCGAGTCCGGCGTGCTGGGTGAGACCGTAGACGACCATGAGCCACGAGCCGTAGAGGTTGGCGAGGCCGACATACATCAGCGGGAGGATGCTGTGGGTGGCGACGGCGAGAACGATGACCGCGGCGTAGAGGGCGACGTAAATGCGCGCCTTGAAAAAGACCTTGGGAAACTCGCTCTCGGGGATGTAGGTCCGCTCGGCCGGGGCGATGCGGCCGCTGGCGTGGGTGAGGATCTGGCGGAAATATTTCGGGTAAGTCGGCAGGTTGAAGAACGCGAGCATGAGGGCCCGCAGGTTAGCGGGCCGGGGCACGGCGATCTCCGGGTCGCGGCCGACGATGATCGTGTCGCTGTGGTGCCGCGTGTGGCTCCAGTGCCACAGGGTCGATTCCCGCATGACCATGAACGAGGCGATTTCGTAGAGGCCGCGGTTCATCCAGTCGGTGCGGAAGGCCGTGCCGTGGCCGGCCTCGTGCCAGCGCGAGTCGGAAGTCGAGGCATACAGCACGCCGTAGACGGCGAACGGGAGAATCGCCCACCACGTGCCCCAGAGCCGGAAACCCAGGTAGCCGCTGGCGAAAATGAGCGCGAACCAGAGCAGCGTGTCGCGCACGGCGGGGCCATTGCGGCGGACCAGCAGGGCGCGCATCGTGGCGCGCGGGACGGGGCTTTGGTACCAGTCCGCCTCGGCGAGGCCCTGCGCGACGGCCGCGGCGGCGCTGGCGCCGGTCAGGCTGTAGTCGGAAGGGGCGGCCAGTGGCACCTGCGCCGGGGAGGTCGGTTCGCGACTCACTGCTGGGACAGGGTTGGACAAGGGTGACAGTATAGGGCGGGAGGCCGGCACGGTCTTCTCGCCATCTGAGATAAAGTTCTCATATTTTGCTCACATGCTGGAAAACCTCAAGCTGGCGCGCCGTTATGACGGACTCATTTACCTCGTGGAATCGGCCCGCAACCCGCCCACGATCCGCAGCCATCACCACGTGGAGCTGGAACTCAACCTGGTCGTGCGCGGGACGATCAGCTACGTGCTCGGCGAACGGCGCTTCACTTTCCCCCGCCGGACCTTGCTTTGGCTCTATCCCTCGCAGGAGCACCAGCTGGTGGACCGCTCGAGCGACGCGGAGAACTACGTCGCCGTGTTCAAGCCCAGCCTGATTGCGCGGTCGTGCCGGGGCGGGGCCTACGAGGGCCTGAAGCGGGACCGGGCCGACGTGGATGGCGTGCTGCACACGATCCTGCCGATGGCGACATTTGACCTGGTCCGGCGGACGATGGACGAGCTGATGGTGGCTGCGCCGGACCCGGACGTGCTGAATCGCGAGGCGGGCTTCGGGGTGAACTCGGATTTCCACTATGATCACCGCGATCCCGACGGCCTGAACGCCGGGCTGCACCACCTGCTCCTGCTGTGCTGGCGCTGCCAGTGCGCCGGCCGGGCCCTCGGTGGCGCGATTTCGCTGCATTCGTCGGTGCTGAAGGCGCTGGAGCTGCTGAGCCAGGGCGACGGCCGGCTGAGTCTCCGTTCGCTGGCGAGCCGGTGCGGCGCGAGCGAGGCGCACCTCAGCCGCATCTTCACCCAGCAGATCGGCGTGTCCGTCAGCCGCTACCGGAATTCCATGCGCCTCGAGCGATTCCTCGAGTATTACCGGCAGCCGGACCGGAAGACGATCACGGAAGCCGTGTATGCGGCAGGCTTTGGCAGTTACGCGCAGTTTCACCGGGTGTTCACGCAGGTTTACGGCACCAGTCCGCGGGAATTCCTGCGGCTCGACCAAAAATCTTGAGCCGGGGTTTCACCACCAGGCCACGCCGACATGGGCGGGCTTCGGCAGGGTCCAGGGCGCCTTGGCGGGTTTTGATTTGGCGATGATGTCCTCCAGCCGGGAGGCCCCGGCGGGCGCGTCGCCGAAGTCGGGCACGTCCATCAGCTCGCCCTCGCGCTTGGCGGATTCGTGCGCGATGAGGCCGGGCAGATTGTAGCGCGCGGCGGCCCAGACATGGTTGGGTGGGAGCGCCCCGGTGGTGCAGGCGCGCACGAAGTCATCGGCGAGGAAGTGGTGGGAACCATGGTGGCCACTGGGCTTGCCCGTGTATTCCTTGGGCAGGCGCCAGGTCGGATGGATCGCTGCCATGCCCGAATAGAAATCGTGCTGGGTGCTGTCCTTGCTCTGCCCGGCGGCCTCGAGGTCCTCGGGCGTGAGCGGCATGCAGCGTAGCAGGTCGTTGAGCGGGGTGATCTCGCGCTCGCGGTTTACCCAGACGTCGCCCAGGGGCTGTTCCTCGTAGCAGCCCTCGGTGCCGTAGATGCTCAGCCGCACGGACCGTCCGCCCCAATGGCCGACGCGGCGGAATTCGTTGATGCGGGCCGAGCCGCCGTCACTGGTGCGGAAGAGCGCGGTCTCGTTGCTCAGGTCGTTGTTCCAGAGGTTGAGGCCCTTCCCAAAGACACCGTCGCCGCTCTGGTCCACCTGGCCGAGACAGGACACTCGGGTCATGCGCGCACCGGTCACACTTACAATCATGCTCATCGTGTGGGTGGGGTAGAGCATGGGCGGAACGCCGGCGGTGCGTTTCCAGTCCGCGCCGCCGCTGTGCTGGTAGGCCTGGTAGAAGCCGTGGGACATGTCGTGCATGTATTCGCCCTCGCCGTAGACGAAGCGCCCGAACTTTCCCTGCTGCCACATCTCGCGGCAGAAGATCGTCGAGGGGTAGTAGTAGCTGGTTTCGCCCAGCATGTAGGTGAGGCCGGTGCGCTTCACGGTTTCCACCAGCTCGGCCAACTCCTCCACCGTGACCCCGGCGGGGACGGCGGAGTAGACGTGTTTGCCGGCCTTGAGGGCGGCGATCGCCTGGGGCGCGTGCATCCAGCGCTGGGTGAAGATCGCGACGGCGTCGCAGTCGCTGGCGAGGAGTTCATCGAGCGAACCATACGTCTCGGTGATGCCGGCCAGTTCGGCCTCGGTGCGGCGACGCTCGGGCAGGATTTCCGTGAGGCTCACCGCCCGGACGAGGGGGTGGGCCTTGAACAGCGGAGTGAAGGCGCGGGCAAAACCGCCGGCGCCCAAGATTCCGATCTTGATGGGTTTCATTGTGAAAGTGAGTCGGGAAGAGGCGGCCCTAGCGGGCTGCGGGAAACGTCATCCGGCGCAGGAGCGCCTCGCCGCTGCCCATCGGCACGAGTTCAACCACTTCCGGTTGGTGGGTGTCGAGGTTGACCATCGTGGCTTTCAGCCGCACCGGCGTGGCATCCCACGGGAATCGCGGGTCGGCCTGCGGATTGGCCACCGGGGTGAAACTGGCGGTGGACAGGCGGCCGTCGGCTTGTGGAAACGCCAGGCGGCCCTGGCCCCAACGCACGGGGGAGACCGTGTAGTCGTGGAAGCCCGGGAGCGGATAGTTCTTGTTCGCTTCCTTGATCGCCTCGAATGGCAGGGCGTAAAGCAGCGGGCCGCGGCGGACGTAAAACTCCCCGTTGTTGGCGGGCACGGGCTGCACGTCGGCGCCGAACGCCAGTCGCGCCACGTCGCCGGCCTGCCACGTTTTGGTGAGCAGGATCCAGTCGCCCGCGCGCTGGATCGTGGCGCCGGCGGCGGTGACGGAACTCGACGTCGCCCACGCCGGGACCCGCACGCGCAGCACGAATGCGACCGGGCGGGCGGGGTCGATGCGCAGCTCAAGTTGTTCGGAGAAGGGAAAGGTCGTTTCCTCGACCACGCGCACCGGGGTGCCGTTCACGACGGTGTTCAACTCGCACGGCCCGGGGAGCATCAGCGCCAGCCCGTCGGGCGCGCGCAGCCACATGTGGCGGACAAAAACCGGACCGATCTGCGTGAAGTTCGGCGCGCAGCAGTTGGCCACGTCCTCGTGCGCGGGCGAAAAGATCACGCGGTTCATGATGGCACCGTCGATCTTGTAGATGTTGTCCGTGGTCACGTAGTCCACGCCCTTGCCGTCGGGCAGCCGCGAGCCCTGCGCGCAATTGTAGAAGGTCGTCGCGGCCTGTTCCGCCAGGTCGGTGCGACCGGTCTTTTGCGCGGCGCTGAGCAGCGAGTGCATCCATTCCTTCTGCGCGCAGCCCTCGTAGCCGCCGAGGTCGGGGTCGGTGGGCTTGCTGGCGATCATCTCGTTCGAGACCGGCCCGCCGGTGGGCGAGACGTGGATCCAAGCCTTGCGAAACGCCTGCGCGGCGGCGGCCACCAGCACCGGGTCGCCGGTGACATACGCCGCCCAGAGCGGCACGCGCAGCGCCTCGTAGGTCGTGGCGCCGTGTCCGTTCAGCGCGCGATCGGCGGCCAGCAGCACGGGCAACGCGACGTCGGCTTTCACCTGTTTCGAGAATTCAAGATACAGGTAGACGCCAAAGTCGCGGTAGGCGGGGTTGCCCGTGATTTCATGCAGCCGTTCCACGACATCCACGAACATCAGGTTGTGCTCCATCGTGGCGGCACCGAATGGGCTCTTCCGGCCCTCGCCATAGTGGCTCATGGCCAGCTGCACCGCGCGCTCGACGGCGTGGAGCACATCGGCGCGGCCCGTGGCCTCGGCGTAGGCGATCAAGCCGCGGAAGAGGCAGGTTTGCGTCCAGAGTTCGCCGTTGATGACATTGCCGTCCGCCCACCGCAGGGACGGCCCGTAGATGCCCATGTAGCCGTCCGTGTCCTGCGTCTTGAGCAGCTCGGCGATGCGCGCGTCGAGTGCCGCCCGCTGGGCCGGCGTGCCGGCGAGGAGGCACATCATGGTGTTGCCGCTGCGCCAGTTGCCCTCGGTTTCGCCGTTCCACCACGCACCGGTGGCGCCGCCCCAGCTGCCGCCCCCGGCATTCTGGAAGCGGTCGGGGAGGTTGCGTTGCGCGCCGAAGATCTCCGACGCGCACGTCTTGGGGGCGATCTCCGGCATGTGGCCCGCGAATCCCTCGGCCAGGTCGCGCGCCATCTGTTCGCGAATCCACCCGCGGGGAAGGATTTCACCGAACCGCAGCAGTTCGAATTCAGGCGTGAGCGGGCGCAGGGGAGTGGGCGTGGGAGGCATGAAGATGGGCGCAGGCGGAAGGGGAGACGGCTCAACGGGCCGGGGGCCGGGGCCAGGCGAGTTGCTCCTCGAAGTCCGGCAGGACCGGTTCGCGAAACTCCTCACCGTGGATGAACCGCCGCGGCGTGGCGGGGCGGGCCAGGAGCGAGTAGAGCTTGCGCGCGGAAAACACGACGAGGTCGGCCGGCGAACCCGGGGCGACGCGCCCGTAGCCGGGCAGGCCCATGATGGCGGCGGCGCCGGTGGTGACGACGGAGGGGGAGAACGCGAGGCGGGTGTCGAGCTGCGCGATGCGCACGCTCTCGATATAGACTTCCACGGGATCGAAGTCGCCCCAGCCGATGAAGGCGTCGCGCACGTTGTCGCCACCGCAGGCCACGGTGATGCCGGCATCAATGCATTCGTGCAGCAGCGTCAACCCGCGCCACTGCGGCGTGCGCGGGGCGCCGAACCGCTGCCCGGACTTGGCGGGATGGCGGGCGCGTCCCTGCAGGTGCAGGTTCGTGAGGGGCAGCGCAATGATCCCGATGCCGGCGGCCTTCACGAGGCTGAGGGTCTCGCGGGCGCGGGCGGGGTCCTGCACCGAAAGCGAGCAGTTGTGCCCGCACGCCACCGGGTGGGGAAACTGGTTGCGCAGGACGGCCTCGGCGGTGGCGCGGAGGCATTCGGCGTGGACGAGTCCGCTCTCATCGACGTGGAAATCGAGGCCCACGCCCAGCTCCCGCGCCGCGGCCATCACCTCGTCGAGCTGCCGCGGCAGGTCCGGCCCGGGCTGCGGGAAGCCGCCGAGCGCCGTCGCATGGTGCCGGGCGCTGAGCTCGATGATCCGGTCCGCCTCGCCGCCAAAAAATTCCTGGAAAGCAAACAGGCTGACGGTCTGGAGCCGCATCCGGCCGCGCCATTCGGTCTGCAGGCGCTCGAGCGCCGCGTGGGCGCCAGCGCCGGCCCGCGCGTTGGTGTTGAGATGCGTGCGCAGCGCCACCGTGCCATGCGCCCAGGCGGAACGCAGCGCGAAGTCAGCGCGCCGGTAGACGTCCTCCTCGGTCCAGTTCACGCAATCCGCCTCGAGGATTTCGACCGATTCCCAGAAATCGCTGTGCACGCCCGGGGCGCGGTCCCACGTGTGGCATTTGTCGAGGTGGGTGTGGACCTCGAGCAGGCCCGGGAAAACGAGCAGGCCCCCCAAGTCGGTCGTGCGGGCCGCCGGGTCGGCAGCGGCGGCGGGCTCCGCGGAGTCGCGCACGGCCACGATGCGGTTTCCCTCGATCGTGACGTCGCATTCGCGCCAAGGCTCCAACGCTGTGTCCGCGCCCGGGCGCGGCTGGTTCAACGGCGCCGGAAGGCAGGCCAGCGGGATTCGGGCTCGGCGGAAGAGATGCACAAGCGAGGGCGGTTGGGTTGGTCGGAAACGGGACGGTGGAAGGCGAAGGAGCCGCCGGTTGGCGGGAGGACGGGCCGACCATAAATGCACGGAGCGCGACGGCCAGCTTTCGCTGGTGCCGCGCTCCGTGGGAGGATCGCCGCCGGCTGCAGGAGACTAGAACTTCAAGCGGACCGTGAAGGAGGCGGTAGCTCCAGGACGCACGGAGATCAGGCTGTTGCCGGCAAAGCTCACATCAATCGGGTCAAGCAGCCGCTGGTTGAGGGCGTTCTTTACGTTGAGGCGGAACTGCCAATTGTTGATCGCGTAAGAGACAAATCCGTCGACTTCGACTTGGGCGGGGATTTCCAGCGTGTCCTGCATGTTCGCGTACATCTTGCCGTAGAACTGGGCTCCGAGGCCGACGGTCCAGAAACGCGGGGCATTGTACACTCCGAACACATTCGCTTGGAACCCGGGGATGCCGGGGGCGCGCATCCGGCCATTCGGCGGGTAGTACAGTGTGAAGTTGGGACCACCAATGCCCGTGCCAAATTTCCCGTCGACTGATGTGGTGGTGGCGAACGCGTCGAGGTAGTTGCCGGTGGTCTGGAAGAAGACGCCTTCCGCGGTGGCTTCCTGGTAGGTCAGGTTGCCGTTGAACGTCCAGGACCGGTTCGGCTGGTAGACGGCTTCGAGCTCGATGCCGTTGTCCTTGATCGGGTACTTGCCGCCGGTGATCTGCGAGCCGTACTTGAGCTGCTGGAAGATGGCCGTGGCGAAGTAGAGCGTGTTGTTAAAGAAGCTCTGCTTGTAGCCGGCCTCGTAGAGCGTGCTCTTCGTGCTCAGCACTTGATCGAGGTATAGCGCATCGATGCCACCGAAGTTCGACGAACCCAGCAGGGCGTCGACGTGGTCGTAGGTCAGGTACAGCGTGGCCGTCTCGGTGGGCTTGTAGGTCAGGCTGGTGAAGAACGACTGGTCGTTGATGGACTCGGTGTTGTCGTAGCCATGGTAGTACGCCGAGGAACCGCCGGCGGGGATGTAAATCGGGGCTGCGGTCGGGATGTATTGGAAGAAGCTGTTGTAGTAACCGACCTGCACGAAGGGCGGATTTTTGCCGTTCACCCAGATGTGATCGATGCGGTAGCCAGGCGTCAGCGTGAGCTGCTTCGTGAGCTTGATGTCGTCCTGGATGAAGAACGCCGTGTCGGTATATTTTTCCTGCACGTTGGCGACGTTGCCCGCCGCGGCGCTGTAGCCTTTGGTCCCCGGGACCAGCAGGCCGCCGCCCCACGTGCCGCCTTGGTAGGGATAGCCGGGCGTGATGATGGTCGAGGCGGGTTGCGTCATGTCATACCATTGCACGGGCTCCGTCTGGTAGTCCTGGTAGGACGTCAGGGCATTGTACTTGAAGTCGATGCCGGTGATGAGGCTGTGCTCCAGTTTCCCCGTTTCGAACTTGTTGCGGTATTCGAACCGATTCTGGAACGCGTCATTCTTGGGCACGTATTCGCTGTAGCCGAGCAGCTCGACTTTGTTGGAGTGGCCGGTGCTCACGAACAGGCGGTCGACGATCGAGGAATCAGGCGAGAGGGCCACCGTGGTGACCATCTGGCCCATCGCGGCGAAGGAACGGGCCGTGTCGAGGGGGTTGATGAGGCTGACGTAGTTCGGCAGTTTCACTGTGTGCGCCGTCGCCGCGTTGACAGCGGCGTACGAACCGTCGGGTTGCGAGCCGAAGGTGAAAGGCGGCGGGTTGGGGAAGGTGATGATGTCGTAGCCGAAATAGGCCGTGGGCCCGGACGTGACCGGGGAGGCCGGCCCGGCGATATAGTTGCCGTTGTTGATGAAGTCCTGGGTCACGCGACTGACGCCGGGGACTTCATTGGTCCGCACGGAGTAGATTTGGGCCCAGGCATCGATCCGGACCTTGCTGTTGGGCAGGTAGGTGATGGCAGCGTAGACGTCCTGCGTCTCGTTGTGTTGATTGGCGTAATAGCCCGTGCCGTAGCGGCTGAAATAGCTCACCCGGTAGGCGAGTTTGTCACTGAGTGGTCCGCTCGTATCGAACGTGAACTCCGGATTGGAATACGAGTGACCGCTGGACCAACCGGAGTACGTCGCGTCGATGGTGGTGTGCTGCCGGTCGAAGTACGGCTGCTTCATCACGAAGTTGACGTAACCGCCCGCGCCTTCGGTTTGGGGGCCGTAGACCGCCGAGCCGGGGCCCTTGACGATATCAAACGCCTCGGCGCCGTTGAAGCTCGGCGGCGTGGAATTGCGGGAAAAGGGAATTTGCTGGCCGCCCATGTAGAGCTGGGAGAGGTCGCCGCGGATGTAGGGAATGGACGGGATGCCGTATTGGGCGGAGGAGTAGACGCCCGGCGCGAACTGCCCGAAGTCCATGGCGTCGCGCACCAGGCGGTCCTCTTTCATGGCCGCGTTGATGCTCGAAACCGACCGCGGGATATCGAGGATGTTGCGATCGTCGCCCATGACGGATCCCACGGGGCGGACGGTCGGGAGCACCTGCTCTGACAGCGGCACTTCGGTCACGGTGAACTTGGCAAGCTTCGTGACGTGCTCCGGGTCGGGACTGGTGGACGACGTGGCCGGTGTCGTGGTGGCGGGCGCGGCGGTTTGCGCGTGGAGGCCGAGGGCGAGGCTGCCGCAGGCGCAGCCGAGGGCGGAACTCAACCGGATCAGCTGTATGATCGTCTGTTTCATATCGTTTTATTTGGGGTTGGACTTCATGACGCCGCGATCGGCGCTCGGGGGTAGGCTAGTGCTTTGACTCAGGGGAGGTTGGCGCGGCGGGACTGGCATTGAACCCCGCCGGCAGGAACCGGAACGTGACAAATTTTTCCAAGGGCAGCGCGGCCTCGATGATGTGCAGGTCCACCATGGCGCGCTGCATGGCATCGAGGCGCTGGGTCGTGAGCTGGCCGATCCGTTCGCCCTTCGCGGGGTCGCCCGCGACCAGCTTGGCCCGCTTCATCGCGGCGATCGAGAAATCCATCAGCTCGGCGCTTTGGGACGGGTTCTCGGCATGGATCCGCGCCCGCGCGGCGGTGGCGTCGCCGTTGAGATAGTCGTCCCACCCGTGAATCGTGGCCGCCACAAAGGCCCGGACCGCCTCCGGATGCTCGCGGGCAAACGCCTTGCTCGTGAAGATCACGCGATAAGGGTCGTAACCGGAATCCGCGATCAGCAGGGCGCGCGTCTTGACGCCGTGGAGCTCCGCGAAGAAGGGCTCGTTCGAGATGAAGCACTGCTGGATGAAATTCCGGTCCGCGATGAAGCGCGTCATCGTGAAGTCCATCGGCAGGATGTTGAACTTCACGTGATACCGCTGCTGGATGAACGAGATCCAGTTGGAGCCCACGCCGGCCATCACCGACTTGCCGTCGAGATCGCTGAAGGTCTTCACGGAACTGTCCGCATGGACCATGATCGCCTGCGGGTCGTGCTGCATTTGGGCGCAGACAATCAGCAGCGGGAGGCCTTGGCGGACTGCCATGATCACGTCGTCTGCGCGCCCGATGCCGAATTGCATGCGGCCGGTGGAAATCTTCTCGACCGGAAACGAACTGGGCCCGCCGGGGGCAATCGTGACGTCGAGCCCGCCGTCACGGTAGAAGTTCTTCACCAGGGCCTGGAAATGGCCGCCGTGTTCCGGGGCCGGATACCAGTCCAGTTGGAAGCCCACCGGCAGGAGCGTGGATTTGCCCGCGGCGGTTTCCACTGGCGCGGGCGCGCGGCCGCAGCCGGCAAGGACGAGGCCAGCCGTGCAGAGGCCGAGCAGCCGGAGGGTTGCAGGGACGATGCGGGACATTGCAGGAGCCGGCCGCGTCGGGCCGCGGGATAGGAAATCTTCCAATGCGAGGCAGGGACCAATCATGCAGGGGTAACAACGGCGCGGATGAACCGCGCTAGGGGGTGACAAACGCCGCAGGCGCCAGTCGGTTGACCGCGGCAAAAGCGTCAGACAAATTGAGCCCGAAAAGGCGCGGGGTCATGCGGCGAACAGAAGCGATTCGCGAATGTAGCCTAATGTCGTCCCGGGGTCTTCTCGCTTTCTGAGAAAATGTTCTCATAATTTGCTCACGTCGCGAAGGTCGTTGCACTCTGAGCCGCCGCTGCGCTATCCGCATAGGTCGCAGAATATGTGCGCTGACCACCGGCGGCGGGACCGCCCCAATTCCAATTTAGAGCGGATAATTTTCCCCGCGCACTGCCCGCCCGGGGCGACAACGCCCGCCCGAGGCCCGCGCATTTCCCTTTGTCCCGTCCCATGAAAAAATTCCGCATCGCGACCATTCCTGGTGACGGCATCGGCACCGAAGTGGTGCCGGCCGGCATCGCTGCCGTGGATGCCGCGGCGCGCCGGCACGGGCTCGAGTTCACGTGGGACCAGCTGCCGTGGAGCTGTGCCTACTACCGCGAGACCGGTCGCATGATGCCGGAGGACGGGCTCGACCGGATTCGCGGGCACGACGCGATTTACCTCGGGGCGGTGGGTTTTCCGCCGGTGCCGGATCACATTTCGCTCTGGGGGCTGCTCATCCCGATCCGGCGCGGCTTCCGGCAATACGCCAATGTGCGGCCCGCCCGCCTCCTGCGCGGGGTGGAGTCGCCGCTGCGGAATCGCGGGCCCGGGGACATCGACATCTGCATCGTGCGCGAGAACAACGAGGGCGAATACAGCTCGATCGGCGGGCGCCTCTATGAGGGCACCGACGACGAGGTGGCCATGCAGCAGTCCGTCTTCACGCGCCGCGGCGTCGACCGGATCCTCCGCTACGCCTTTGAAACGGCGCGGAGCCGGCCGAGGAAACATCTCACGTCGGCCACGAAGTCCAACGGGATCACGGTGACGATGCCTTTCTGGGACGAGCGGTTTGCTGCAATGGCGAAGGAGTATCCCGACGTCCGGACCGACCAGTTTCACATCGACATCCTCACCGCGCATTTTGTCCGGCACCCGGACAGGTTTGACGTCGTGGTGGGTTCGAACCTGTTCGGGGACATCCTCTCGGATCTGGGCCCCGCCATCACGGGAACCATCGGCATCGCGCCGTCGGCGAACCTGAATCCGGAGCGGGACGCGCCGTCGATGTTCGAGCCGGTGCACGGCTCGGCGCCGGACATCGCCGGCCAGGGCATTGCCAACCCCATTGGCCAGATCTGGTCCGGCGCCCTGATGCTGGAGCACCTCGGCGAGCCCGAGGCGGCGGCGTCGATCATGCAGGCCATCGAAACGGTGATCGCCACGGGTCCGCTCACTCGCGACATGGGTGGCACGGCCGGCACCGACGAGGTGGCCAAGGCCATCGCCCGCGAAGTCGCCCAGCCCAGTCGGCGGTGAATTGGGAAGTAGCCTGGCGGCGTGGTAAGCGGGTCCCCATGAATGGCGATCGCTTCGGCCCGCCTTCGCCGAGGCTGCGGCGGGCACTTTTCTTTCCAATTTGGAAAGAAAAGTGGCGGAGAGGGAGGGATTCGAACCCCCGGTGACCTTTCGGCCACACCTGATTTCGAGTCAGGCGCGTTAGACCACTCTGCCACCTCTCCGGTTCGGAACGGCGAAACGTAGGGTTCGACGGACAAAACGGAAGCAGAAAACGTGGTGTGAATTAGCGTCCACTTCGCTCGCTCGATTTGGACTCATGCCAAACAAGCCGGTGGGGCTGGCTCACAGATCTGAGTCGCGGCCAATGGACTTCCCGCTTTTGGCGACAAGGAAGCGGTTGATGAAGGTTTTCTGGTTCGGCTTCAGCGCGGGCTTCTTGGCGGGCTTCTTTTTCGCGGCCCTCGCCTTTTTGAGGGACAGCCACTTGAGAAACACGCCCACCTCCGTGGTGCTGAGTTCGTGTTTGTCCATCAGCTTCGCGATCAAACTGAATGGTGGCTTCGCGTAGAGTTCAGTTGGAACGTAACCAAGCTCTCCTTCGCGCTCCAACACTTCTTGGAGGTCAGCGACGGAGGCGTTCCCATCCCGCTTCGTCAAAATCAAGTCCCACGCCTCCTCGTAGTTTGCCAACTTTTCGCCGGGAGTGAGGGTGGAGTCATCTACATCGAGCAGCTTCACGTCGGCGTTGATGAGCGCGACCAAACTCGGTGGTGAATCTTCATCAAGCCCTCGATCATGATACCACTGAGGCGAATGGTTGAGCGAACGAGTCCGAACGTGGAAGGCCATGGGCCTCCACTTGGGTTAGAGGTCAAGTGGGTAGCAACGTCATTTCAACCCAGCCTCACCCCAAAAACCAGCCAACGAACCAGCCACGCCCCCTCAGGATTGTCAGGAAACCAGTCAGGAACCGACGATCTGCCGGCGGGGCATGGTATGGGTATAGGGAGGAGGGGCCGTGGACGGCCTTGAGCGTTTGCAGCCGAAAGACTCGGGCCGACTTTCTGGTGGTTACAGCCGAGCCTTGTCGAAAAGAGCCGACGGTTTCGTTTTGAACGCTTTCGCGATGCGGAGAATGTTGATGAACGAGATGTTTTTCTCCCCACGTTCCACTTGCCCGACATAGGTTCGGTGTAGGTCACACAGCTCGGCAAAGTCCTCCTGGCTCACCTTGAGCAACTTACGCTTCCGGCGAACGGAGTCGCCGAAAGATTGGAGTTCGGATTTGCCTTCGGCCTGCATTGCGAAGGCGCAAGGATACCGATTGTGATGCTTTTAAATCTACAGCCGTTAGATAGCATTCCATTGACTACGCATGCCCATCGATAAGACCATTGGAGAACCCCACTCCAAATGATCACTCCATCTGCATCTGCTCGTGCCAACAGCCACACGCTAGTAAAACTATCATGGTCCCTCCTCTTTAGCGTGTTCCTCTGTTGGGAAGCACCGCTAATCGCTCAATCACTGGACGATGTTCTCGGGGTCGGGAAAAGCGACCTTGGCGAATCAAAACCGGAAACCAAGAAGCTATGGAACGATCTTGTCACGTCTTTGGAGCAGGGCAATTTCGTTGATGGTAAGGCATACGCGCAGAATTTTGTGGACGTCATTGATTACACGGAGCCTTACCAAAAGAATTTTGCCCAAACGGCGTTGGAACTTTTGAATGTGACTCCAGTCACCAACGATGCGTTGGTCGTGAAGGCGGAGTCTGACGCCAATGCGACAATGGCGGATTTTAGAGCGCAAATTTCCAGTCGCGAAGAATTGTTGAAGAAGCTGGAAAACAAGAAGGTCGAGCTTCAGAAAAAGGTATCTGACGCAAATACGGCTGGTGCCGTTATTGGTGGCTTATTTGGAGCGCAGCTGGGACAGATTGCCAATTCTGGAACCCAGAATGCAGTAAACGATTTCAACATCAACGAACGCGATATCGCTAAAGTTAACGCCGAAGTCAGGGATCTGGTAGCCGGACAGCCACAGGTGGAGCAGCAGTGCCGCGAGATGGTCGAGCAGGCTAAGATTCAGTCGCATTCTGCCGATAGGGCGCAGAGAAATAAGTTATACGTCGCGGTTCAGGAACTGATCCAAGGCAGTAACTTCAGGGAGGCTATCGCGCTTTCAAACACCGCCCTCAAAAAACTGGGGCAGGATCCGGACTTAGTTAAATTGTCCCAAAGTGCTGTCGATCAGCAGAAGGTTCAAAAGAAGGCCTACCTTATCGCACAGGCTGCATCCAAGGACGCCAACATGCTCATTGAACAGGGCCGGCTATGGGATGCAAAGATAGAGCTCGAACGGTCCTTCGCCCAGATTAACGACAGGATCAAGGATGCCGAGCTCCTGCGGGCAACCGCCGTGGAAACGGCGAAGATCACACGCGATTTATCGCGCAAGATCCAGACAGCAACGAAGAGCCTCGATAACGCTCTGAAGATAGCCAACCGTGATGCTGTAGCGGGAGCGAAGTTACTGAACGAATTCCTTGAAAAACATCCCGACTATCCCGACGCCGATGCCGAAAAGCTAAAGGTGGCTGATCTTAGGACAGCGCAAGTGGAGGCAAAATTCTCCAAACGCATCGCCGCCATTGAGGAAGTAATTGCCAACGACCCAGATGAGGCGAAGGCCATGATTAAGCGCTTGATCGCTGACAACACTGATGCCGACGAGGTCAGTGTCATCAAGTCGAGGATGACCAAGCTGGAAAAATCCATTCTCCAAGAGGAGGTGAAACGGATCGAGCAAAAGCTCGATGAAGCACAATCCTATCTCACAAAATGGAACGTCACATACGCGGATGACCTGAAAAAGGGCGGGAAGCCAGCGGCAAGCTTTACAGCCTCCCTCGGAGGAGGCGTGGAAAATCTCACTCGCGCGATTAGTGTTCAGGAGGGCGTGGTCAAGCAGATCGAAATCCTTCTCAGTCAACCGATGGACACGGTCTCAAAGAGTCAACTCGTCGGTCTTCAAGAAACGGCGCGAACTGCTTTGGAGACCATGCGGGGAACGAAAGAACAGACTGCCACCAACAAGACGATTGCGATTGTCGGCGGTGTTGTTCTCGCGTTGATCATCATCGGAGCGATTGTTGGTGGAGTCATCATGGTTTCACGTCGCAAGAAAGTGGCTGCCGTTAGCTGAGCTCTTCGATAAGAGAAGAGTGGTTGATCTGGCCCCGACCCACACGCTTCTTGATCGAGGCAGAACGTGTCGGTAATTTCTATCCGCTCCATGCGTCTTTTGGCCACGTTTCCTGCCTTAGCGCCGGCGTGTGCGAGCTACTAACCGCCGACAACCCACTTGCCGTATATACCAAATTCCCACGTGCAAACCTCGCCGCCGCGGAGACGTGGGGGATGCCGGGTCAAGGCGAGCACCCGCGTCATGCTCAGAAGATGCGGACGGGTTCAACCAACGATGGTTTTCACCGAGGAGGGAAACCAAACAGATTTTCCCGTCCTCGTGAGGATACCCCTCCGATTGAGACACTCCGCAATACCCGTGAGGGTCTTCACCCCCGTCAATTTGATCTCATCGATGATGGGACGAACCTTGGCGACAAACGCTTCTTTCTGTCGGCGATACCCCTCGACCATCAGCTTCACCTGACGCTTGGGGTTCTTGGTTCCCAACCGAACACCACGCTTCTTCGCCATCTGCAAAGCCGACCGTGTTCTCTCTGAGATGAGTTCACGTTCACGCTGGGCGACCAAGGCAAGGATGCCGACGGTGAAACGGTCCACGTTGGGACAATCGCAACAAACGAAATCCACGTTGCCGTTCTGAAGGCGAAGCAGAAATTCTGCGTTTCGACTCAGCCGATCCAACTTTGCGACTACCAGCGTGGCCTTGAGCCGACGACACTCCGTCAGAGCCAACATCAACTGAGGACGGTCGTTGTTCTTCCCACTCTCCACCTCCACGAACTCACCGACCACCGTTCCCTTCTGATTGGAGACGTAACGACGGACGGTCTCGTCTTGGGATTCAAGACCCAGACCTGACACACCCTGACGGTTGGTGGAGACTCGACGATAGAGGACGAAGGATTTCATGTCGTCCTGGACGTTCATCCCCGACCCCTCGTCAACGAGAATTACAGGGTATAGATGGAGGTCTATGGCCTGCAGCGTCGGCCCGTAAATTTACAACTGGTTACAGCACGGACTGGTCCTGAAATCTTAGTCCTCATCCCCGCCATCGAGCGATTTTTTCTGATGCTGTTTTCGATAACGCTCCTGCTCCTTGCGTCGGTGGAGAACCGTCCTCAACTGGAGAATTCGTTGACGCTCGCGGTCGATGCTCACACGGAGTTTTGCGATCCGCTGCTGGGCGAGATAGATCTGGTTCTCCTCGTAAAATGACTCAGCGAGCCGATACGTCAGCTCGCTGAGCGTGTTTGTAACCATTCCAAAATCTTGCAGCTGACGTGGAGTCATCGCTGCTTTCTTATCTTCACCATCTCTGCACCCGTCCCGCAGCGGATATTTTTGCCTCTGAGATTTGTGATAAGTCTTTTGAGTAACGGGTCGGTGGCTGGCTTGGTAGAAAGTTTCTTTTTCATGGATGGTTCCTTTTCAGGATAAGTATCCTCAGCGTAAATAATTCGCCGGCTTCAGCCTCAGGAGGTTTTTCCCCTCACAATGGCATAGTTCCATCCAATGAAGGGGAACTATACCTGAGATGTTTTTACACTCACAACGTAGGGTTACGACCCTCAACGATTCTTGGCTTTTAGGAAAGCGGACATCACTCCAGAAACCTGTTACCAACCAAGAGTTCCGTGCTCGCGCACGATAATTTTCATCTCCCTGCATCAATGGTTTAGCCCGAGAGAACTTTTCGGGATACAAAACGATGGCCAGAAGTTCTTAGGAGCTGGAGCCCATCAATTTTTATCCATCCGATACGTCAGCCCATTTTGTCGGTCGAGAGATACGGAACACTTATGTGTCATTCGATCAATTGGTAGTCATCCCACTCTGGCCATTGAGCGGCCTCGGGACATAAAAAATCCGGATGGTTCGCTCATCCGGATTCTTCGTAACTGACAAAGGATTTTGGAGGAGCGACCCACCTCTTGATTCTGCATATAACTATATCCCTCCGAGGGAAATAGACAACTTATAAGAAAGCTTTTTCGGGATAAATAAAGTCACGATCCAGCCGTCCCACTTGCTCTATAAGGCAAGTGGAGGCCACTTTTTTTGACCTCTGGATTTGACGGGAAATCGATTTGGACGCCGGCACCCTGCTTCGGTCGGCCTGAGGGTAGTTTTTGGCAGGGAGCGATTGCGAACCACCTCTTGCCATCCTCAGGTGAGACCACGTTGCGGTAGTGGGAATAAATCATGGCTGATGATCCCCCGTGACCCATGTAAGCGATGACATCCGCCAGCGACCAACCGGCGGCGATGGCGTAGGAGCAGAAGGAATGACGGATGCAATTTTGCCGGTAGTTGATCCGAGCCGACCCCACCGCTGCTTCCAGCATCCGCTTCCACTTTGGGCCGATGACCGGGCCAGTCCGACGCTTGTCCTCGATGAACCTCAGCCACGCCATCGCGTTCGGCGGAATTGGATTGTTTCTGAACCGTGCTTTCTTGGCGAACTCTGCGGGCAGCTCGACGATGGCCTTGTCGAGGTGAAGGTGTGACCAACTCAGGCGACTAGCCTCCTCCGTTCTGATTCCACAGAACCCCACCAGCACGAACACTGCTAGTCGGTCATTCCAGCCGAACTCCACGCACCGCTGGAGCAACTTCTCAAAGTCGGCGGGAGTGAGGACGTGGGGTTGGTGGAACTTGATGGTCGGACGGGTGATTTTCTTGACGGGGTTGATCCCCAGCAGCTCCTCCTTGATGGCGTAGTTGAACAGGACGCTGAGATGGGTGAGGATGTTTTTCTTGGTCACGTCCCCCACGTTCTTGTTGTAAACGTAATCGGTGACCTGCTGGCGGGTGATGTCTCCCACCCGCTTGTCGTTGCCGACGTAGGTCACGAAGTTGTCCAAGGCGTAATGCATCGTCTGCTCGTAGTGATGCGACCGACCCACCCGCTTCTTCTCGTTCAAGAACAGCGTGACCAACTCCTCCAGGGTGGGGTTGCCCTTGGTGGCGCGGTGGCGGAAGTAGAAGTCCACGACCTCCATCAGCGGCACGTTCACTTCTCTGAGTCGTTCAAGGCAGTAGAGGATCTCGGTCTTGCGATCCAACAGTTCACCGACCGCCAGCGGATTCTTGTTGTGACTCCTCACGCATTTTTCGGCGTCGGGGAGTTGCTTGAAAAACCGGCGTTGCTTCCGCCCATCAGCATCCACTCCGAGATAGACGGAGTAGCCGACCGCGATGCCGTTGCGTTTCTGCGTTGAGATTTGTCCCACAGGAACGGGACCAGTTGTCCCCGTGACCCTGTCAACAGCGATCTGCCAAACGACATGCCAAAATTGCCGGCGAAAGCCGTGGAAGTTTCAGCACGACACCAACTGGCTTTGAGAGGTGAACCCGTCGCTGCGGCAACATTTCCATCCGCAAAAATTTCGAGTCAGGCGCGTTAGACCACTCTGCCACCTCTCCGTCGGGAAAGGGCGAGAAAGTAGGCTGCGGGCGGGAAAACGAAAGCCGAAAGTGCGCCGGCCTTGCGGCGTCTGACAGCGTGCGAATCGCAAGCAACTGGGCCGGATTCTCCTGCCATTCGTCGTTTCTGGGTTGTCGGAGGCACGGGGCAGGGCTTGGATGGACCCTTTAATTCACTCCCCATGCACCTACCCTCACGTTTGATTCCGTCCGCCCTTTGCCTGCTGCTGCCGGTCGCCGCGGCGCTCTCGGCGTCCGCCGCTCCCGCCACGCTGGCTGATTTCCAAGCGCTGGCCGCGAAATCCCACACGCAGCTCGTGCTGCCCACGTATCCGCTCACGCCCGCGGACGTCAAAGCTCAGGCCGAGAATGCCATCAAGGAGGCCGACGCCGCCTTTGATGCCCTGGCTGCGCAGGATCCGGCGAAGCTGAATTTCGACAACACGTTTGCCGCCGCCGACGCGATCGGGGCGAAGGTCACCGATGTGGCCCTCGTCATCGGCACTGTGTCCGAGTCCAGCACCGACAAGGCCATGCGCGACATGGCGAATGAGATGTCGGTCAAGCTCGATGAATGGGCCGTCGGCCTCGACTATCGCGAACCGCTGTATCGTGCGCTGAAGGCCGTGGCGGATGCCAAGCCCAAGCTCGATGCCGAGCAGCAGCGCCTGCTCGACGACCAGATGCGCAGCTACCGCCGCGCCGGCCTGTCTCTGCCCGCCGATCGTCGCGCCGAGGTGGAGCAGCTGCGGAAGGACCTCGCGGGGTTGAACACGCAGTTCGCCATCAACATCAACGAAGCCCGCGCCCCGCTCGACTTCACCGCGGCGGAGCTGGCCGGCGTGCCGCAGAGCTTCCTCGACAGCCCCGGCGTCAAGCAGCCCGACGGCCGTTACCGCGTGATGGCCAACATCACCTGGCACGCCATCGCGATCGGCGAAAACGCCGACAACGCCGAGGTGCGCCGCAAGGTTCTCACGGCTCGCTGCCAGTTGGCGCGCGACACCAATACGCCGGTGCTGTCCAAGCTCGTCGTGCTGCGCGCCGACATCGCCCACCGCCTCGGTTACGCCAATTGGGCCGATTACCAGACTGAGGTGCGCATGGCGAAGACCGGCGCCACAGCCTTGAAGTTTGAGAATGATCTCGTGGCCGGCCTGCAGCCGAAGTTCGCCGCGGAGATGGAAACGCTCCGCCAGATGAAGGCGGCCCAGACGGGCAAGGCTGACGCCAAGCTCGAGGCGTGGGACATCAATTACTACACCAACAAGCTCAAGAAGGACAAATACGCGGTCGATGCCGAGAAGCTCCGCGTCTACTTCCCCTACCAGGCGACGCTGCAGGGCATGTTCTCGATCTACCAGCGGATCTTCAGCCTGAAGTTCACCGAGGTGGCGGCGCCCTACGTCTGGGCGGCGGGCGTGAAGCTTTACGTCGTGCAGGACGCCGAGACCGGCGTGCCGATGGGGGCGTTCTACCTCGACATGTTTCCGCGCGACGGAAAGTTCAACCACTTCGCGTGCTTCTCGCAAAAGGGCGGCGGCGCAATGGCCAATGGCGGCTATGACCTGCCCGTGGCCGCGCTGCTCTGCAACTTCCCGGCGCCGTCCGCGGACAAGCCCTCGCTGCTGAAGCACGACGACGTCGTGACGCTCTTCCACGAGTTTGGCCACGTCATGCACGGCATGCTGGCGCGTGCGCGCTTCGCCTCGCAGGGCGCCTTCACCGTGCCGCGGGACTTCGTCGAGGCCCCGTCGCAGATGCTGGAAAACTGGCCGTGGGACAAGAAGGTCCTCGACACCTTTGCCGCCGACTACCGCGACCCGTCGAAGAAGATTCCCGCCGACGTCATCGACTCGCTGGTGGCGGCCCGTCAGGCCACCGAGGGCTACGGCGAGCGCCGGCAGCTCTCCATCGGCCTGCTCGACCTCAACCTGCACACGCTGTCGGAGGATGCCGCCTGGCAGGCGGACGTGGTGAAGATCGTGAACGACACGACCGCCCGCGTCTCCATTGCGCCGCCGGCTGACACGTTCTGGGCCGCCTACATCGGCCACCTGGCGGGTTACGATGCCGGTTATTACGGCTACCTCTGGGCGAAGGTCATGGCGATCGACATGGCCAGCGTCTTCCAGGCCGCCCCGGATGGCTTCCTCGACGCGAAGGTCGGCCGCCGGCTGCGCGACGAAGTTTACGGCAAGGGCGACACGCGCGACGTGGGTGTTTCCGTGGAGAAGTTCCTCGGCCGCCCGCGCTCGATGCAGCCGTTCCTCGAGTACGTCGGCATCAAGAAGTGATTTGAGCCAATTACCGCCGCCGGTTCGTCCTCAGGACGGGCCGGCGGTTTTTTTTGCCCGGAAGGATTGGCCACGAAGAGGCACGAAAAGACACAAGAATTGGGAGTCAGGGACGGGTCGCAAAGTGACCGGGCGGTCCGGATTTCCCGTGCCTTTTTGTGCCTCTTTGTGGCCAAAAATCAGGAGGCGAATCGTGGCTGGCCTCTTTGCGCGGCTCTGTTTTAGGACAAAGGCATGAACACTGATCCCAGGGTGGACGCCTACATCGCGAAGTCGGCGGAATTTACCCGGCCCATCCTGAGGCACCTGCGGGCGCTCGTGCACGAGGCGTGTCCGGAGGCGGAGGAGACGATCAAGTGGGGCATGCCGTCGTTTGTGCATCACGGGATCATTTGCGGCATGGCGGGGTTCAAGCAGCACTGCGCGTTTGGTTTTTGGCGCAGGGGATTGACCGACGAAATTGCGCGGACGGGCGTCAAGGCGGAGCAGGCCATGGGCAGCCTTGGTCGCATCACGAGCCTCCGCGATTTGCCTTCCGACCGGGCGATGCTCGGCTACATCCGCAAGGCGGCCAAGTTGAACGAGGCAGGCGCGCCCGCGCGACCGAAGCCCAAGGCGAAGCCGGCGCTGCCGATGCCGGCGGATCTGGCCGCGGCCCTCAAGAAGAACGCCAGGGCGGCGAAGGCGTTTGCCGGGTTCAGCCCGAGCGCGCGGCGCGAGTATATCGAGTGGATCACCGAGGCGAAGCGTCCCGAGACGCGCCTGACCCGGCTGACGACAACGATCAAATGGGTCGCCGCCGGCAAACGGCGGAATTGGAAATACGAGAACTGCTGAACAGGGAGAAGTTGCGGAACGGTTCGACGTGGGTCGGGCTTTACGCCCGACAGACAAACTCCAGATGTCGGGGATAAACCCCGACCCACGCATTGCCAACGGGCTGGCTCAAAGCGACAGGATCCGCGCCCACACGGCCTCGACGGAGCGGAGGCTCTTAATTTTCCACGCCACGCGATGCGGCCCGCGGGTGTCGGGCGTAAACGTCGTCCGGGCAAACGTGCGCGGCGCAAACGAGACCGCGACGCGGCCGCGGCGCCACTCGAACCACTCGGGATGGCTCACCATGGCGACGGCCATCGGATCGTAGAGGTGGGGATATTCGATCCGCCCCGGCTTGGATTTCGCCTTCTGCCAGAGACGAATCGCACGACTGAGCAACCGCCCGGTCGGGGTGCGGGACGCAAAGAGACGCTGGAGCTGGCCCGGAGTAATCGTGCAGGCCATGCCCACCGACCAGGGCAAAAAGTCGATGGGCACGCCGCTCTCCGCCAGGCACGCCAGCGCCAGCGGATCACAGCGGACGTTCCACTCCGCCCTCGGCAACTGGAACTCACCCGCCATGAGGGCGAAGCGGGGAATCGCGCGTTTCAAGTCCGGCTCGCGCAGGAGCAGCGTGGCGAGATTGGTCATCGGTCCGGTTCCGATCGGAATGGTCTTCCTCGGATGCCGACGCAAGTGGGCGGCGAGGAGGTCCATCCCATGCTGCGAGGGCTTGCGGGGCAGGGCGGACGCCGGGCGCGCACAGGGCAGTTGCACCAACCACGGCCGCGCGACCGGACCGTTGGGCCAGATGTCAGGAGTGACCCGGCCCGGCAGCGGATGCCCACCGCCGGCGGCGACCCGCAACCGGGCATACGGGCCCGCGGTGCTGGCGAGCAGCGTCCGGGCGAGGCGCGCGCGGTTTTCCGTTTCGCCCAGCACGGTGCTCACGCCGGCGAGTTTCAGCTCGGGACTCGCGCAGATCAGACTCAGCGCGAGGATGTCATCCGTGTCGTCCCCGATGTCGGTGTCGAGCCAGACGGACTGCGGAATCTCCTTCGGCATGGCGGACGCAGCCAAGCGCCCGGCGGCGTCCGGGGCAAGTGCGGCTTAGGCGGAACGGTCGTAAGCGGAGCCGACCAACGCGTTGGGGACAACGCGTTCCACCTCGGAGGCAGGCGGGGTCGGAGACCCCGCCCTACATCAAACTGACTCCAGCAGCTTGTAGAGGCGGGCGACCATCGGGGTCGCGTCGTCGAGCAGGCCGGCGCTGATGAGGGCGTTGTCGAGGATCTGCTCGGCGACGAGCTTGGCTTTGTCGGGCGACGCGGTGTGTGTTTCGAACAGGCGCTTCATCACGGCGGAGCGGGGGTTGATCTCGAGGTTGACGCGGAGCGGGGAGTCGGCGCCGTCCTTGTTCATCGCCTTCATCATGCGGCGCATGTGGGGCGAAGTGAATTTGTCGGCGTTGAGCGCGAGCGCGGGTGAGTCTACGAGGCGGTCGCTGGCCTTCACCTCGGCGACGCGGTCGCCGAGCGTGGTCTTGAGCCACTCGGTCAGAGACTTGGTGTCGGCGTCGCTGAGCGCGCCCTCGGGCTTCGGAAGGTCGGCGAGCTTGACGTCGGCGTGGTCGGCAGCGGCGAGCTTTTTGCCGTCGAATTCCCGCACGTTGCTCATCACGTATTCGTCGACGGCCTCGTAGCAGAACAGCACCTCGAGGTTGCGGGCCTTGAAGCCCTCGAGATACGGGCCGCTCTCGATGGCGGCGCGGTTGGGGCCGATGAGGTAATAAATCTCCTTCTGGTCGCTGCCCATGCGGGTGACGTAGTCGGCGAGGCTGGTGGTCTTGCCCTTTTCGGTGAGCGACGACTCGAAGCGGAGCAGCTTCACGAGGGCGTCCTTGTGCGTGAAGTCCATCGCGGCGCCCTCTTTCAGGAAGATGCCGAACTCGGCATAAAATTCGGCGTAGGCGTCGGGGCGGTTCTTGGCCTCGTCGTCGAGGAACTTGAGGAAGCGTTTCGTGATGACCTTGTTCAGCTTCTCGATGAGGGCCTTGTCCTGCATCGTCTCGCGCGAGATGTTGAGCGGGAGGTCCTCGCTATCGACGACGCCCTTGAGGAAGCGGAGCCACTCGGGCAGGAGGGCCTTGGGCTTGGCGTCGATCAGGACCTTGCGGCAGTAGAGCGCGACGGAGGCCTCGGTGCGCGCGAAGCCGAGCTTCTCGGTGTTTTCCTTCGGGACGAAGAGGAGCGCGTTGATCGAGAGCGGGGCGTCGGCGGAGAAGTGCAGGCGCAGGCGCGGTTCGTCGAAGGCGTGGGCCTGGAACTTGTAGAACTCGGTGTATTCCTCGTCCTTGATCTCGTTCTTCGAGCGCAGCCAGAGGGCCTGGATAGTGTTCACGCGCTTGCCGTTGAGGTTGATCGGGAACGACACGAACGCGCTGTAGCGCTCGAGGATTTCCTTCACCTTCCAGTCCTGGGAGAAGTCCGCGCAGTCGTCCTTGAGCTCGATGACGATCTTGGTGCCGCGGCGCTGCCCCTCGCTCTCCTCGATCTCGTAGCTGCCGGAACCGTCGCTGGTCCAGACGTGGCCGGGTTCGCTGGCGCGCCAGGAGTGGGAGTAGACCTTGACGTTTTTCGCGACCATGAAGGCCGAGTAGAAACCGACGCCGAACTGGCCGATGAGGTTCACGCGCGTGTCCGCGCCGTCCTTGCCCGCCGTAGCCTCGGCGGAGGTGGGGCCGAGGGCCTTGAGGAAGGCTTTGGAGCCGGAATGGGCGATGGTCCCGAGGTTTTCGACGAGCTCGGCGCGGGTCATGCCGAGGCCGAAGTCCTGGAAGGTGATGGTCTTGGCCTTGTCGTCGGTGGTTACGTTGATCTCGAGTTCCAGCTTGTCGTCGAAGATTTCCTTCTCGGTGATCTGCGTGTGCCGGAGCTTCTCGAGGGCGTCGGAGGCGTTGGACACGAGCTCACGGATGAAGATTTCCTTCTCGGTGTAGAGCGAGTGCGTGACGATGTTGAGCAGCTGCGCGATCTCAGCCTGGAACTCGAATTTCTGCGGGGTGGCGGTGGACATGTTGGAAAAGTTGAAAGATGAAGGTTGAAAGTTGAAAGGTCGGGTAAGGTGGGTCGGAAAGGTCAGATACGCAAAGAGCCCGCTAGTTTAGCGGGGTTGGGAAAATTGCAAGAATCACGGCGGAAAAGTAGCGCAGGCGTCCCGCCTGCCGTTGGAGGTGGACATCACCTGCCGGCCACCCGAGCCACAGTCGCTAACGTCGCCCGGGCCATCGCCGGACCCCTCTTTGCAGGCGGGGACGCCTGCGCTACGTGTCACCCGCCGAGGTAGGTGGCCTTGAGCTGGGGGTCGGTGCGGAGCTGCTTGCTCGCGCCCTGCATCACGATGCGGCCGGTTTCGAGGACGTAGGCGGTGCGGCTGACCTCGAGGGCGAGGTTGGCGTTCTGCTCGACGAGGAGGATCGTGATGCCGTGCTGCTGGTTGATCTCCACGATCTTCTCGAAAATCGTGCTGATCAGGCGGGGTGCGATGCCGAGCGAGGGCTCGTCGAGCATGAGAAACTTCGGGTTGCTCATGAGCGCGCGGCCGATGGCGAGCATCTGCTGCTCGCCGCCCGAGAGCGTGCCGGCCATCTGGCGGATGCGCTCCTTCAGCCGGGGAAAGATGCTGAACACATACTCGCGGTTGCGGGCGATGAGCTCGTCGTCCGACTGCAGATAAGCCCCCATTGCGAGGTTTTCATCCACGGTGAGATTGGAAAAGATCATCCGGCCCTCGGGCACATGGCAGAGTCCGCGGGCGACGATCTGATGGGGGCGCAGCTTGGTGATGTCCTCGCCGAGAAACTCGATGCGCCCGGTCTTGGGGCGGAGGAGCCCGGAAATGGTGCGGAGCGTGGTGGTCTTGCCCGCGCCGTTGCCGCCGATGAGTGTGACAATCGCGCCCTGCTCGATGGCGAAGGAAATGCCGCCGAGCGCGGAGATCGCGCCGTAGCTGACGGAAAGGTCGGTGATGCGCAGCATGGGGGAGCGGTCAGCCATCAGCTTTCAGCGGTCAGCTTGGAAGAGTGAAGAGACATGTGGGTAAGTTGGGGAGGCTGATCGCTGACAGCTGAAGACTGACCGCTCTCAGTGATGCGACAGGCTGTTGGTGTGATCCTCGCCGAGATAGGCCTCGATGACCTTGGGGTCGCTCTGGATCGCGGCGGGGTCGCCCTCGGCGATCTTCACGCCGTAATCGAGCACGGCGATGCGCTGGCACACGCCCATGACGACCTTCATCGAGTGCTCCACGAGGAGGATGGAGAGGTTGAACTGCTTTTGAATCTGCTGGATCAGCCGCACGAGCTCGACCTTCTCGGTGGGATTCATGCCCGCTGCCGGCTCGTCGAGGAGGAGCAACTTGGGCTTGGTCGCCAGGCACCGGACGATCTCAAGGCGGCGCTGCTCGCCGTAGGGCAGGCTTTTGGCGGGGGCGTCGCGGAAGCGCCGGAGGTTGAAAATATCCAGCAGTTCCTCGGCACGCCGCGTGATGGCGGCCTCGTCGCGGCGGAAGGCGCCGAGCCGGATCAGCGGGTGGAAGGCGCTGGTGTCGCGGTGGAGGTTGCAGGCGACGCGGACGTTGTCGAAGACCGAGAGGCTGCCGAAGAGGCGGATGTTCTGGAACGTGCGGGCGATCCCGCACTCGACGATCTCGTTGACCTTGAGCCCAGCGAGGTTGCGACCCGCGAACGTCACTGTGCCCTCGGTGGCTTGGTAAACGCCGGTGATGACATTGAAGACGGTGGTCTTGCCGGCGCCGTTGGGGCCGATGAGCCCGCAGAGTTCGCCCTCGCCGACGGTGAAGTCCACGCCATTGACGGCGGTGAGTCCGCCGAAGCGGATGGTCGTCTGGTCGAGTTGGAGGAGCGGAGAAGACATAATCGCGAAAACGCGGAAGGGCGAAAGCGCGGAGATCAGGCTTTGGATTTGCCGAACTTGAAATTGAACAGGCCCTGCGGGCGGGCGAGCATGAGGACGATCAGCAGGAAGGAATAGAGCACCATGCGATACTCGGCGACGGGCCGGAGCACCTCGGGCAGCAGCGTGAGTAGAATGGCGGCGAGGATGACGCCGAGGGTGTTGCCCATGCCGCCAAGGATGACCATGACGACGATCTCGATGGACTTGGTGAAGTCGAAGCCCGTTGGCGTGATGGTGAGCTTGAAGTGGCCGTAAAGTCCGCCCGCGATACCGGCGAAGAAGGCGCCGATCACGAACGCGACGATCTTGTAGCGCGTCGTGTTGAGTCCGACGGCCTCAGACGCGATCTCGTCATCGCGCGTGGCCAGGAAGCCGCGCCCGTAGGTCGAGTTCACGAGGCAGGTGACGACGAAGATCGTGATGGCGACGAAGGCCAGCACCCAGAAAATCGTGGTGTAGGGTGGGATGCCGTTCAGCCCGAGTGCGCCGCCGAGCGATTCGACGTTTTGGAATGTCACGCGGATGATCTCCCCAAACCCGAGGGTCACGAGTGCGAGGTAATCGCCTTTCAACCGCAGCGAAGGCACGCCGACGAGCAGGCCCGCGAACGCAGCGCTGAGCCCGCCGGCGAGGAGCGCCATCAGAAAAAGCCCGCCCTCCTGCCAGACCGTGCCGCCGTCCTCGCCGAACCAGCGCGGGGCGAAATACAGCGTCACCGCCGCGGAAAGATAGGCCCCGACCGACATGAACCCCGCGTGGCCGAGTGAAAACTGGCCGGTGTAGCCGTTCACCAGGTTAAGCGAGACAGCGAGGATGACGTTGATCCCGATGCCGGTAAGGACGTCCAGGTAGTAGGGGTTGAACTGGTCCGAGAAATACTGGACGCCGAAGGCGAACAGGAGCGCGGCGAGGAGGGCGAGATGCGGTTTCGGCGGCATGGCGGCTCAGACCTTCTCGACGGTGAACTTGCCCAGCAGGCCGGCGGGGCGAAACAGCATGATGATGATGAGAATGGCGAACGCGATGGCGTCCTTGTAGGTAGACCATTGGCTGCCACTGACGAAGGTCTCGACGGTGCCCAGGATGAGTCCGCCGAGCGCGGCGCCGGGGATGTTGCCAATGCCGCCGAGGATGGCGGCGACGAAGGCCTTGAGGCCCGGCATCACGCCCATCAGCGGGTCGATCGAAGGGTAGTTCAGCGCATAGAGGATGCCACCGGCGGCGGCGAGAGCGGAGCCGAGGCCGAAGGTGAAGGAGATGACGACGTCGTTGTTCACGCCCATGAGCGCCGCGGCCTTGGGGTTGAGCGAAACCGCGCGCATGGCGGTGCCGATCTTGGTGCGGTAGACGATCAGCTGCAGGCCAATCATCAACACAACGGCGACGGCGATGACGATCAGCTGGTTGCTGGTGATGATCACGCTACCGAAGGCAAAGTTGTGCACGGGGAAGATCGACGGGAAATTGCGCGGCGCGGCGCCGAAAAAGACCTGGCCGGTGTATTCCAGCAGCAGCGAAACGCCGATGGCAGTGATGAGGACGTTGAGCGTGGGGGCGCTCCGCAGCGGCCGATAGGCGAGGCGCTCAATCGTCATGCCGAGAATTGCGCAGCCGATCATGGAGACGGCCAGGACCACCAACCCGCCCCAGACGGTGTGTTCCGGCACCAGTTTGCCCATGTAGTAGCCGATGAACGCGCCCACCATGAATACGTCGGAGTGGGCGAAGTTGATGAAGCGCAACACGCCGTAGACCATCGTGTAGCCCAGCGCGATCAGCGCATAGATCGCCCCGAGGGAAAGGCCGTTCAGGAGCTGTTGGAGGAATTCGGACACTTAGGAAGAGTTGAAAGGTGAAAGTTGAAAGGTGAAAGACTCAATCTCCCAAGGAGTCGTGGAGACCGCTGAGCATCCGGACTATTTCCAAGCAGGCAGAATAAATCTGCTGATGCGCATCCTCGGTGAGCAAGCCTTGGTTACGAGCAATTGCCGATTGGGATGTGAGTTCAAATGCGGAACCTGTGGAGATTTCGATGAAGCGCCGGAAATCAGTCTTAGAAGCGCGGGAGCAACCTTCGGCGATGTTGGAAGAAACAGACACCGCCGCGCGGCGCATCTGGCTGGTCAACCCGAACCGCTCATCCGGCGAAAACGCCTTTGTCAGGCCGTAGATCAAATCTGCAAGCACAATGCTTTTTTGCCAAACTATGAGCTTTTCGAAGTTGAACATTCGCCGGAGGTCCGGGCAGCTTTCAACTTTCAACATTCAACTTTCAACTCGCGATCCGTAATCACGGCGTTACGGCCGCGACGAATTGCACGTGGCCGTTCTTCACGGTCACGATGATGGCGGGCTTCGAGGTGTTGCGCTCGGCGTCGATTGTGGTTCGGCCGGTGACCCCCGGAAAATCCGTCGTGGCGGCCAGCGCGTCCCGCAGCCGCGGTTCCGCGGTGGTGCCGGCGCGGGTGATGGCGTCGGCCAGGAGCATCATCGCATCGTAGCCGAGCGCGGCGACGGCGTCGGGCGTCTCGCCGTCGTAGCGGGCGCGGAATTTCTTGATGAAGAGCTGCACCTCGGGCGCGGGCGACTCGGCGGAGTAGTGGGTCGAGTAGTAGGTGCCCTCAACGGCGGCTCCGCCGAGGTAGATCAGCTGGGGGGCTTCCCAGCCGTCGCCGCCGATGATCGGAATGTCCAGGCCGAGGTCGCGGGCCTGCCGGCAGATCAGCGCGGCCTCGGCGTAGTAACCGGTGGCGGCGATGGCGTCGGGGGCGAGGGCCTTGATCGCGGTCAGCTGCGCGCGGAAGTCCTTGTCGCCCTCGGTGTATTTCTGTTCCGCGACGATCTCGCCGCCGGCCGCGGTGAAGCGCTCGCGGAAGACGCGAGACAGGCCCACGCTGTAGGGCGCCGAGACGGAAGTGAGCAGTGCGACGCGCTTGGCGTGAAGGGTGTCGTGGGAAAACTTCGCCAGCACGGCGCCCTGGAATGAGTCGATGAAGCAGGCGCGGAAGATGTAAGAACCCATCGCGGTGACCTTCGGGTTGGTCGAGGAGATCGCGATCATGGGCACATGCGCCGCCTGACAGACGGGGGCGGCCTCGAGGGAATTGGTGGAGGCGTTGCCGCCGAGCACGGCGACGACTTCGTCGCGGGAGATGAGTTTTTTCACCGCGGTGGCGGACTCACCCGGCTTGGACTGGATGTCCTCGACGAGGAACTCCACCTCGCGACCAAGGATGCCGCCATGCGCGTTGAGTTCGTCGACAGCCAGGGCGACGCCGCGGTGCGAGGCCTGGCCGAAAGAGGCCTCCTTGCCGGTGAGCGAGGCGTATTGGCCGATTTTGATGGGACCGGGAACGTCCGCCGCGGCGAGCGGGGCGAGCGGCAGAAAAAACAACGCGCAGCGGGTGAGGGTTCGCGCGACGGCGAGGGGCAGGTGGCGCATCACGGGTTGATGGCCTGGACGAATTTGAAGGCGCCATCTTTCACGGTGATTACGACGGCCGCCTTGGTGGCGTTGCGGTTGGAGTCGATCGTGGTTTTGCCGGTGACGCCGTTGAAGTTCTTCGTGGCGGCGATGGCGGCGCGGAGCTTGGAGTGGTCGGTGGTGCCGGCGCGCTTGATGGCGTCAGCGAGGACCATGGCGGAGTCGTAGCCCAATGCGGCCATCGCGTCGGGGGTTTCGCCGGCGAAGCGCGCGCGGAATTTTTTCACGAAGCTTTGCACGCCGGGGGAGGTGTTTTCCGGGGAATAATGCGTGGAATAGTAGGTGCCCTCCATGGCCTTGCCGCCGATCTCGATGAGCTGGGGCGCCTCCCAACCGTCGCCGCCGAAGATGGGGTAGTCCATTTCCAGCTCGCGGGCCTGTTTGGAAATCAGGGCGGCCTCGGTGTAGTAGCCGGGGACGAAGATGCCGTCGACATTGGCGGCCTTGATGGCGGTGAGCTGGGCTTTGAAGTCCTTGTCACCCTCGGAGTATTTCTGCTCGATCGTGATCTCGCCGCCGATCTTCGCGAAGGTCTCCTTGAAATACTTGGCGAGGCCGACGCTGTAGGGCGACGAGACGGAAGTGAGGAGGGCGATCTTCTTGAGGTGGAGGGTGTCCTTGCCGAACTTCGCCATCGCGGTGCCCTGGAACGGGTCGATGAAGCAGACGCGGAAGATGTAGCTGCCCATTTCCGTGACCTTTGGGTTGGTGGACGACGGGGAGATCATCGGGATCTTGTAGTTCTGGGCGATGGGCGCGGCCTCGAGGGAGCGGCCGGAGGCGACCTCGCCAAGGAGGGCGATGACCTGGTCGCGGGAAATCAGCTTCTTCACGATGGTGGCGGACTCGCCCTGCTTCGACTGGTTGTCCTCGGTGATGAGCTCGAAGGGGCGGCCCAGCACGCCGCCGGCGGCGTTGAGTTCCTCGA
>Ga0316219_1000742_pt1 | contig 40837 bp, 32 predicted proteins | sample TBH18003PmetaG_FD_203635 | JGI IMG/M metagenome (GOLD analysis project Ga0316219, IMG submission 203635) | Freshwater microbial communities from Trout Bog Lake, Wisconsin, USA - TBH18003P | ecosystem: Environmental > Aquatic > Freshwater > Lake > Hypolimnion/Profundal zone | place: USA...
TCAATACCAACCCTCGGCCCACGCCGTCTCGTACATCGCGATGATGTTCTCCGTGGGCGTGACGGGCTGGATGTTGTGACACGGCGCGAGGATGAAACCCCCGCCCGCGCCGAGCGTGGCCATGCAGTCGCGCACCTCGCGTTGCACGTCCGCGACGCTGCCGTGCGGGAGGACGTCCTGGTTGTCCACGCCGCCGTGGAAGCAAAGGCTTTTGCCGAAGTCACGCTTGAGCCCGGCCATGTCCATGCCGGGGCAGACGTGCTGGATGGGATTCAGGATGTCCACGCCCAGCTCGACAAAGTCCGGGATGATCCGGCGGATCGCGCCATCGTCGTGGTGCATCACCAGCGCGCCGGCCTGGTGCGCGAGGTCGATGAATTTCTTCATGATCGGCTTGAACCAGCGCCGGTAGCTCTCCGGGCTGATCATGAGGTCGTGTTGCGAGCCGTAGTCGTCGGTGACCTGCGTGACGTTGATCTTGCCCTTGCCCGCCTCAAAGAACCGGTTCGCGTAGTCCCAGCAGAACTGCGTGATGCGCCCCAGCATGTATTCCGTCATCTCGGGCTCGGCCACGAGGTCCACGCAGCTCTGCTCGAGGCCGCGGATGTGGTTGTGCCAGTAAAACGGCGCCGTGTAGCAGCCCTCGATCGCATGCTCCGGCCAGGCGTCGCACTGCGCCTCGATGGTGGAAAAATCATACCAGTCCGCGCTCGGCCAGGCGAAGGCCTCGAGTTCCGCCATCGTCGTCGCATTCTTCAGCGCCCAGTCCACTGGCTCGCTGTAATGCCCGGTGCCGTAGTTCATCTCCTCCACCGTGATCCACCACGGCGGAACCTGCCGCAGCCCGCCGGCCAGCACGCGCTCGGGCGGCCCGACGTAGCGGGGGCTCACGCCCACGATCTTGTCGAGGTGGAGGTGCGGCCAGAGTTCAGGCTCGGTCGCGACGCCGAAATGCTTCCGCAACCGCTCGCTCACCTCCGGCGTCATCCAAAGGTCCAACGGGATGCGATCGGGTTTGCCGCGCCGACCAGCCGTCAGGATGCGTTCACGTGGGGTCATCGTTGGGCCGCGACCGCAGGGTGGACGCGTCCACGCATGAGCCAGACTCCGATTGCCCGGGTCGCACAATCCCAATGCCGCGCCACGCCGCAGGTATTAACCGCCCAGCACTCCGCCAGTAGGGGCGGCGCGCGCCTTCGCGCGGCGGGGCGGAAGCGGGGGCTGCGGCTCAGGAAAGAGTCGCGACGCCCGCATCTGAGCCCTACACTCATTCCCCGAGTTGCCTCATGAAGATCTCCGTCAAAGTCGACTACGCCTGCCGCGTCCTCGCCGAAATGGCGCGCCTGCACGGCACCGGCGCGCTGGCGCAGATGGAACAGCTCGCGGCGGCGGAGGCCGTGCCGCCCAATTTCCTCGCGCAAATCCTCGGCTCGCTGCGCGACGGCGGGCTGGTCGTGAGCAAGCGCGGCATCCAGGGCGGCTACGCCCTCGCGCGGCCGCCGGAGCAGATCACGCTCTACGACATCATGCAGGCCATCGACGGCGAGTTGCTGGGGTTCAGCGGTAACTTCGAAGGCCGCACCGGCCGCCGCATGAAGGAGGTCTGGACCGAGCTGCGCACCACCCTCGATGAAAAGGCCCGGGCCGTCACCCTCGACACCCTCGTCACGCGGAGCGGCTCCGCGATGTATCACATCTGAGCCCGGCAGGGCCGGGAGTTGAAAGTCTCAGGTTGAAAGTTGAAAGCCCCGGAAACCGCGACCAACCGCCCGGCTCCCCCTCGGGGGAAGGGAGTTCAGCACAATTCCGACCGCTCCGTTCGACTTTCAACTTCCCACTTTCATCTTTCAACGGCATGACTGCAGGCCCTTCGCTCCCATGAACCTGACCCCCATCAAGCAGGCTTTGCTGGATTCCTACCAGCGGCTGGGCGGCATCAACCATCTCGATGGCGTGAACCTGCCCTCGCAGGACTCGGTGCAGCAGCTGGCATCGGACTACATGCACCTGATGTTTCCCGGGTTCTTCGAGTCGACCGCGCTCACGAAGAAAGAGGTGCCCAGCCTCGTGGACCGACTCCTGCACTCGCTCGACCAGCGGCTGACGGCCGAGGTCGAAAAGAGCCTGCGCTTTGCCCAGCACGCCGACCCGGCGGGACATGCCCGCACGGTCGTCAGCGAGGCCCTGGGCCAGCTGCCCGCCCTGCGTGAGGTCATCCAGACCGACGTCACCGCCGCCTACGAGGGCGATCCCGCAGCCCGCAGCGTCGAGGAAATCATCGTGGCCTATCCCTGCGTGCTCTCGATCTCGGTGCAGCGTTTCGCCCACGTGCTGTATCGCCTGGGCGTCCCGCTCCTGCCGCGCATGCTGACGGAATACGGCCACGAGCGCACCGGCACCGACATCCATCCCGGCGCCACCATCGGCACGCATTTCTTCATCGATCACGGCACCGGCGTCGTCATCGGCGAGACCGCGCGCCTCGGCAACCACGTCAAGCTCTACCAGGGCGTCACCCTCGGCGCGAAGTCCTTCGAGACCGACGAGCACGGCAACCCCATCAAGGGCGTGAAACGCCACCCCGATCTCGGCGACAACGTGACGGTTTACCCCAGCGCCAACATCCTGGGCGGCAAAACCGTGATCGGCGCCAATTCCATCATCGGCTCCAGCGTCTGGCTCATGAAATCCGTGCCGCCGGACAGCGTCGTCTACTATCAGGGCGAGGCGAATTCCGTCGTGCGCCCGCGCCGCCCCAAGGGCACCGCGCCCGTCGGCGGCGACGACTCCATGAGTTGGGATATCTGAGCGGCGCGTGGCGCCGCCGAGGCTAGAGGCTAGAGGCAATGGGCGATAGGCGATAGGCGACGAACAATTTCGAATCGCCAACGGCTAGGAAACAGGCGCCGCAGGCGCCCTGGACTGGTTCTCAGCCCATCGCCCACGGCCCAGCACCCATCACCCCGAGCGGCCATGCCGCTCAGTGCTTCTCGTGCTCGTCCGGCTTCTTGAACTCGTGGTGGCCGGCTTTCTCGATCTCGCCCACCGCAGCCACGAGCTTGGTCGCCCCGGGAATGTCGTTGGCCCGGAGCGCCGTCTCGAGCTCGGTCAGCTTGGCGGTCAGCTTCTTGAGCTGCGCCTGGAAATCAGCGTGAAACTTCGCGCGGTCCGCCGCAGGTTTGTCGGCTTCCATTTCCGGCGTGAGCTTGGCCGCGGCCTCGGCGTTGACGCGGATCGTGACGACCAGCTCGGCCATCGCGGGAGTCAGCTTGCCGTCCTTGGCCGCCTTGCGGAGCTGCCGCCAGGCCTTGTTCATCTTGCCCATCGTCTTCTCGAGTTCCGTCTCGGGCTTCTCCGGCTTCGCCGCCACGGGGGCCGCGGGCGCGGGAGGAACCGGTTTGGCATCCTGGGCACGGATGCCGGGGATGGAGACGAGGGCCAGGGCGAGGGAAGCGAGCAGGAAACGGGTTTTCATGGGGAACGAATGCATGGCCGGTGGAGCCTCCGATGGCGATTTTTTTCTCACGGGATTTTCGGCGGTTTTGGCTATGAGCCAGACGCTTTCGCACCGGCCCGGATGGCCCCACCCCGCGATCCCTGCGCCCATGCAACGCCCCCCCGTTTGGCGGGCGTTGGCGGCCTCGAGCCGGCGGCTCAGCTGCCGAACGTGATTCCCTGCGCCAGCGGCAGATTCTTGGAAAAATTCACCACCGAGGTCTGCCGGCGCATGTAGCCTTTCCACGCGTCGCTCCCACTCTCACGGCCGCCGCCCGTCTCCTTTTCCCCGCCAAACGCCCCGCCGATCTCCGCGCCGCTCGTGCCGAGATTCACGTTCGCCAGCCCGCAATCGCTGCCCCGGGCCGCAAGAAACGCCTCGGCCTCGCGCAGGTCGGTCGTGAAGATCGAGGAACTCAGCCCCTGCGGCACGCCATTCTGCAGCGCCAGCGCTTCGTCCAAGGTGCGATACGTCATGAGATAGAGGATCGGCGCGAAGGTCTCGTGCTGCACGATGCTCCAGTGGTTCTCCGCCTCGATGATGCACGGCGACACGTAAAGCCCGCTGGCGTATGCCGGCCCGGTCAGGCGCTTGCCGCCCACCAGGATCCGGCCGCCATGCTTCCGGGCCGCGTCGATGGCGTTCGTGAAATTTTCCACTGCAGCGACATCAATCAGCGGCCCCATCAGCGTTCCCGCGTCGAGCGGATTCCCGACATTCACCTGCCGGTAGCCGTCCAGCAGCGCCTTCGTCAGTTTCAGCGTCACGGACTCGTGCACCAACACGCGCCGCGTGCTCGTGCAGCGCTGGCCCGCCGTGCCCACCGCGCCAAACAAGATCGCCCGCACGGCCAGCTTCAGGTCGGCGGAATGCGTCACGATCAGCGCATTGTTGCCTCCCAGCTCCAGCAGCGTCCGCCCAAACCGCTTGGCCACCACCTCGCCCACGCGCCGGCCCATCCGGGTCGAGCCCGTCGCCGAGACGAGGGGCACGCGATGATCCGCCGCCAGCAGCTCGCCCACCGCGGCGCCGTCGCCGCAGGCGAGGGAAAAGATCGCGGGGTCCACGCCGCACTCGCGGCAGACGCGCTCCGCCAGCTTCACGCACGCCACCGCCGTGAGCGGCGTTTTTTCCGAGGGCTTCCACAGCGTCGCATCGCCGCACACCGCGGCCAGTGCGCTGTTCCAGGCCCAGACGGCCACGGGAAAATTAAACGCCGAGATGATGCCCACGACGCCCAACGGGTGCCATTGCTCCATCATCCGGTGGCCGGGACGCTCGGTGGCGATCGTCCGGCCGAACAACTGGCGCGACTGCCCGGTCGCGAGGTCGCAGATGTCGATCATCTCCTGCACCTCGCCCTCGCCCTCCGCCAAAATCTTGCCCGTCTCCAACGTCACCAGCCGGCCTAAATCCTTCTGGTGCGCCCGCAACGCCAGCCCCAGCCGCCGCACAACCTCGCCGCGTTTCGGCGCCGGCACCTCGCGCCACGCGAGGAACGCCCGCTGCGCCGCCGCCGCCGCACGGTCGTATTCACCCGGCGTCGCCGTCGTCACCTCGCCGAGCAGGCTGCCGTCGATCGGCGAATGTTTCTCGATCGCCGGCCCCGAGCCCAGCCACTCGCCCGCAAACACGCCATGATTGTGCACCTTCAGCCCCAGGCGGGGAAAAATCTCGGCGGCGGCTTTTTTTACACTGATGGGCATGGGGATTTTGTAACCGCGAATGGACGCGAATGAACGCGAATTATGGCGAAAGACAAATGACCGGGGACCCGGCAACCTTCCTCACCCAACGGTCGAGGGTTCGGATTCGCGTTCATTCGCGGCTGGCTTTCAGCTTGAGTGACCCGAGGCAAGCCGCGGATCAGTCGCGGCAATGATCGCGCTGACCGCCTTCTGGTTGAAGCCCTTGAAGCCGCCCTTGCGCTGCAGGTTCTCGAGGTGGCTGCCCAGCGCGCCGTTCTTGAGGAAGCCGTCGGCCTGCTCAGGGGTGATCATGCCGCGGAGCAGCAGCTCGGCCACGCGCTCCGGGCGAACCGGCCAGCGCTCGCCCTCGGTGAAGGCCTGCTTGAGAAACGCGAAATCCGAGAACGGCTTCATCGTCGCCACTCCCTGCGCACCGAGTTGGTCGCGCAGCCGCACGAAATCAAACCGGGCCTCGAGATGGTGCATGCCCGCCTGCAGGAAACTGTCGCCATGCAGCGCACACCAGAGTCCCACCGTGCCGAGGGTCGGGAGCTCGGGCAGGCGCTGTTTCGCGAAATCGATGTCGATCTCGCCCGGCTGAAGGTCGACGTCGGCAAAGACCACGATACCCGCCACCGTCGACTCCATGATCTGCGCGCCCCAGCCGGCTTCCGCACCCGCGTAGTAGCGCTCGCGCTTTCCCAGGCCGAGCCGCGCGAGAAACTCGATCACGTCCGGGAATCGCGCCCGCGAGCATCGAAACGTGTGGTGATCGTGATTGCCCCAGCCCAGACCCAGCGCGTCCTGGCGACGCCGCTGCACACGCGCGGCCCGGTTCCGGAATTCCCAAAACGCACGCTCCTCGGCGAAAAACAGCTCGCACGCCACGTCGCGCGGCACCAGCGCCAGCACCGCATCAAGCACCGCAAAGGCATGCTTCACGCCCTCAGCGTCGTCCGCAAAATGCCGCCGCCGTGCGCGGAACAGCTCCCGGGCCTTCGCGACAGCCGCGGCAAATCCCGGCGTGGCTGGTTCCACGGTGAAACCCCGCCAGCCCAGCCGTTCCACCGCCTCGAGCCGCGTGCCGTTTTCCTCCGCGACCAGCGCGCGGCGCAACCGCGATCCAAATTCCCCCTGCACCGGCGCGGCGATGTCATGATGCGCTAAAAAATCGACCAGCGACTCCGGCCATACCGCCAGCACCGACGGCCCGCCTTCGCGGCCCGCGCCGACGCGTAGCAGAACCCGCGGCATCATCGCCCGCGGATGATGCCACACCGCCGTCCCCGAAGTGGCGGGGACGTTTTCCTCCACCAGGCCCACCGCGCGCAACTCCGCGGCGTGTTCCGGCGCGAGGACCACATGATCGACCCACTCGTAGAAATCCGTGCCGGTTTCGTCCCGCATCCGCTCCGCGAGACCGCACGCAAAGGCGTTACGGGCCAAAAACGCGTCGACATGCCGCCGGAGCAGCCGCTCCGCCTCGTAGGCAAGCGGCCAGTCAAACTCCGGGGCCGGGGAAACGGGGGCGAGCGGGGATGCCATGGAAAAGTGCAACCGACGGCCCGATTATTGCCGCGTTCCTCTCCACCGGAGAAGAGAAAACCGGCCGCCGCGCGCGTTTTCCCTTGGCGGAACCCCGCCGCGCACCTTCGCTGACGCCATGAGCGACGCCCCGCGCAAACCGCCGAAGTTGGCCAGCGAGCCCGAGTCGGCGGGTCCCGCGGAACTGGAGGCACCGCGCCGCGATTTTCATTTCAAACCGACGGAGTTCGATCGCGCCAATCCGCCAGCGGACGCCCCAGTCGGCTCAGGACCGATCGATGTGGCCCAACTCTACCGCGCCGCCAACGCGCCAGCCCATCCCGCGCCGGCCGCTCCGCCCGTGCCGGCTGAGAACGACGTCCACGCGATCCTCCGTGCCAACCACGCGGCCAACGAAGCCAAGGGACTGAACCAGCTCGCCCCGCAAAAGCCGCGGCCCTCGCGCCGCAAACGCGACTACTGGCTCCTGCTGCTCGCCGGCAACCTGCTCTTCGGCGGCTTCGTCCTGCTCACGCGCGGCAACCCCATCACAATGGTCTTTGGCTTCAGTGGCATGATCTTCTTCAGCGTCGGCCTGACGTGGGTCATGTGGGGCGTCATGGACAAGTATTGACGGGCCGTTCACCCGCTCAGCGTAGCTACGAGCGTGAGCGAGTGGTTGAACCTCCACTCGCTCACGCTCGCAGCTACTCTCCAGAGACTACCCGCGACGCCCGAGCAGCTCCCACATCAAAATCGCGGCGGCGACGGAGACGTTGAGTGATTCGACTTTCCCGCTGCCGGGAATCGTCACCAGCCGCGTGCAATGCGCCGCCACGTCGGGCGCAAGGCCCTGCTCCTCGTTGCCCAACACGAGGGCAATGGGCTTGGGCCTGGCTCCCGGAACCACCGCCGCCGGCTTGCCGCCCAATTTGCCGCCGCGCGTTGCGGCCCCGACCACATCGTAGCCGGCATCCGCCAGTTCGCGCGCGAAAGCCGCCAAGGCGGCCACGCGCCAGACTTCCAAATGTTCGAATCCACCCTCGGCCACGCGATGCGCTGCGTCATTGGGGCGCGCCGCTCCGGCATCGTCCGGGATCACCAGCCGTGGCACGCCGAGAAACGCCGCGGTGCGCGCAATCGCGCCGAGATTGTGCGCGTTGCCGATCCGATCGAGCACGAGCAGCGACTCGCCCCGCCGCGCCCACGCGCGCAGGTCGTCCCCGGTCGGCTCCCGCAACGGCGCGGGCGCGACGACGGCCACGATGCCGCCGTGGTGGATCGAGCCGGCGATCTTCTCCAGCTCGGCCGGCTCGACGCAGCGGTAGATTTTCTTCGCCTGGGCCAGCACCTTCGACATCACCCCGACCTGCCGGCTGCGTTCCAGGTCAAAAAACAGGCGCACAATTGAATTCGGATCGCGGGCAAAACGCGCCCGCACCGCCGCCAGCCCGCAGATCTTCAGCTCGTCGCGCGCCGGCCCGCTGCGCGAGCCCTTCAGCTCGGGCGCCAGCGCCGCCGGATCCCCCGCCTCCGGACGGGCGGGCGCCGGGGTGTGCGTCGCCGTGGACGCCCGGCGATCGCCGGTCCCGCGGTCTTCCGCCCGGCGGTCGCCGGCCGTGCCGCGCAACCGCACGGGGCCGGCCGGGGCGACGAACTCGCCGCGGTTTTCCGGGCGCTGCGGCGTCGGGCGCGAACCCGGTCGGGAAAAATTTGGCATGGGCGGAGTTGAAGGTCGAAAGCCCGAAGTTGAAAGCCCGAACCAAGGGGCGCCAAGGTGTAGGGCGGGGGCGCTGACCCCGCCTCGGCTCGAGGTTTCAAATCGCGTGTCGCACGAATGCTAGGCGGGGTCAGCGACCCCGCCCTACATTCCCAATCCTCCGCCCTACCTCAAAACCCCTTGAAATGCTTCGGGTCGTCCGGGTGCTGGTAGCGCGTGACGTAGGTCTGCTTGCTCGCCGCGAGCTTCATGAAGACGTCGAGCGGCACCACCTCGGTCGGTCCGGTCAGCTGGGTGAGGACGTTCACGAGGCTGTTGACGTCATTCGACTCGCGCACGTGCACCAGCAGAAAATACGGCCGCACCGGGTTGAGCGCGATGAGCTCGTTGATGTCCGCCGTGACTTCCTCCCGGGGACGCCGCGGGTCGATGTAGTAGTCGTACGAAATCAGCGGGCGCGTGTCGCGCAGGTCGCGCGTGCGGGCCGGACCGTAGCCGTTGATGAAGCCGATCACGTCGGGGAAATTAGCGTAGTAGCGGTCCACGGTCTCCTTGGTGAGGTCGGCATTGCCGAGGTTTCCGTCGGCGGCGGTGTTGTCCATGATCTCAAACACGCGCTCATCGAGCTTCGCCATCAGGTCGGACGCTTCCTTCATGAGCGGGCCGAAACGCGCGGCCGGGATGCTGTTGGGATACATGTACGAGGGACCAGACAGGCCGCCGATGAAGTAATCCTTCGGCGTCGCGCTCTCGTGGAAATACTCCAGCGCCGCCGGCGAGAAATTCACCCAGCCCATGATCGCGCCCCACGCGAGGGGCAGCCTGCCGCGGCCGGGCTTGGTCCAGACGCCGATGCCGATACCGTCGGACTGCACAAACGAGAGATAGACTTTCTCCTGCGGCACGAGCTTCGCGTCCTTCGCCACCGAGTGGTTATTGGTGAACTTGAAACCGGGCGTGAAGGTGAACCAGCAGTTGAAGCTCAGGTTGGGCAGGTTGTGCAGGCCTTCCATCTTGTAGCCGTAGGTCGAGAGCAGCGTCGTGTGCTGCTCCTCGGTGTCCTTGCCATACGGATGCCACCCGAACGCTGTGGCGCCGGGGTTCAGCTGCGAAAGCAGTTTCCGCTCGAGCGCGAGTTCGGCGGGAATCTCCGGGTTGGCCGCGAGGTCGTGGAAGAACATCTTCCGCTTCACGCCCCAGTCCGCCATGCCGGGCATCATCACCGCGCCGCGCTGGCCGCCCATCAGCATGTAGGCGTCCTTGTTGCAGCGCGCCCAGTAGCGGTTGACCGCATCCTGGTAAATCTGCGCGTCCGTCTGCCCGGTGTAGCGCCCACGCAGGTCGTCGATTTGTTTCAGCCCGTGCGCCTGCACAAGCGGGATCAGCTCCTCGCTGACCACCACCGCGTCCTCGAGGCCGGAGATCGTGAACGCGACGTTGAGTGACGGGCCGACTTTCTTGTCCCAGACGACGTAGCCCTTCGGCACGGACTTAAACTGCGTGAGCGCGTCGTCCGCGGTCTTCAGCTCGGTGAACTTCACGCCGTGTTTGCGCTGGTAGAACTCGAACAGCGGCTCGGTGATCTCCCACTGGTAGCCCGGCGGCTGAATGATGTAGAGCTGCCCGGTGCCGCGATTCGCGAGGCCTTGCAGGCTGATCAGCATCGCCTTTTGGGGCAGGCCGCCGGCGACGCGCCAGTCGCTGTCAAAGTGCATGACAAAGGCCGATGTGGGCTCGGCGCCGCGCAGGCCGGCGGCGAGGGAAAGGATCAGGGCGAGGGAAAGAATGATGCGTTTCATGGGATTATTTCTTGGCCGCCTCCGCCGGCACCTTGGTGAAATGATACACGAGCGGGCGCTCGCGCGTGCTGTGCAGCTCGATCAGCAGGAGTTCCTTCCCGCCCTCCAGCAGGCGATATTCGTCGTAGAGACGCATCGTCGTGTTGCCCTGCGAGGTCTCGACCGGCACCAGCGCCTCGATCCGCAGCGTGCGGCCGCCATCCAGCCAGCCCGCGGTCACGTGCGCGGATTCCTTCGGGCGCGCGTAAACCGCCATGTGGCGCTGGTCGATGCGGAAGAAATTCGCGATGTCCGCCGCCGCGGCCGTGTCGACCGTGTTGGCGGCCGTGACGTTCGTCGCGTGCCAGGTCATGTCGTAGCGCAGCATCACCTTGCTGCCGTCGAGCGCGATGACGACGTCCGCCGTGGACCAGCCGTCGAGCGCGGTGCTGCGCGCGGTATCCAGGCGCCAGCGGCCCACCAGTGACTCGTCGCTCGCCCGCGCCGCCAGTGGCAGCAGGCAGAGCCCGAGGAGAATTTTCAGGAGTGCAGGTTTCATGGAAAAATCCCCACCATGAAGCACCTCCGCCCGCGCGATTACTAGCCAGAAAATAGGGCGGTTCCGCCACCCGGCTCGTCCCGTCCTCCGAATTCGCGTCAATTTGCGTCCATTCGCGGTTTCACCTCGCCCACCACCGTGAATTCCTCGCGGTCGTGGTAGAGGTGGCGGATGCGAAAGCCCGGCGCGAACTTCACCAACGGCGACTCCGCCCCGTGCAACTCGGCCAGCAGCGCAATCGGGTCCACGCGCCCGAACTTCAGGTTAATCACAAACCGGTCGCACCAACCCTGGGACAGCCACGGGTGGACGATCTGCTGGATCACATGATGGGGCTCCTCGAGCATATCGCAGAACAGCCACTGATAGTGCTCGCCCGCCACCGCGGCCGGCGCGAACCGGAAAGCATCCGCCAGCCGGTGCTCGATCAGCGGGTGATTCAGCGCGCCGCCTTTCAACGGGCCGTTGTCGATCGCGAGCACCTTCGCGCCGTGCCGCGCCGCGCTGTAACTCCAACCGCCGGGCGCCGCGCCGAGATCGCACACCGTCTCGCCCGCCGCCGGCTCGCGCCCGAGGACGATATAGGCCTCCTCGACTTTCAGATAACTCCGCGACGGCGCAAGGTCGTCATCCGCCATGCGCCGCTGGCCATGCACGAACGCCTCCCGCGCGACCAGGAGCCGGCCGAAATCGGTGAAATAGACAAACAACCCCCGCGCCGGTCCGGCGCCGCGCGGCACATCTCGCATCGCCAGTTTTGCCACGCGCGACAGCTTCTTCTTGAGCAACTCGCCGAACGCCGACTCGACCGCCGAGATCCGGCGGCCCAGACCGGTGATTTCCTGCGGCCCCAGCCACACGCAGGGCCAGTCCGCCTCCACGCGCTCGCCCTTCAGACTCGTGAAGAAAAATTCCGCCACCCGCGTCGCGAGCGCATTGACCGATTCGCCCCGCACTTCGACCGGCGCCATCAGCTCCAGCCAGGGAAAGGCCAGGGTCTCATTGAACGCCGCCCCCTCCGTCCGCACCCAGCCCGGCCCGGACTCCAGCGCCGCCGCACCCGTGGCGGCCAGCTCGCGCCCGAGCAGTGATTCAAATCCAGCCTGACAGGTCAGCAGCATGCCAGCGAACGTGCCCGCGCATCGCGGCGTCGCGAGACGAAAAAGCCCTCGTCTGGCGCCCTCTCCTCGTGGGTCGGGCTTCACGCCCGACATCAGGAATTCGGTCGTCGGGCGTAAAGCCCGACCCACAACGACCCACGCCAGCCCGCCGGGGGCACAAAAAAGCCCGGGCGTTTCGGCCCGGGCTGTGAAAAAGGCAACGCTACCTCAGTTGGCTTTCTCGGTCGGGGCGCCGGAGGCCTTCCATCCGGAGATGCCGGGCGCGAAGTGCTTCACATTCGTGTAACCCAGCTTGACCGCGGCGTTCGCGGCGGCGGCATACGCGTGGCAGGTCGGGCTGCCGCAGTAGGCCACGACCAGCGCGTTTTTGTCCGCCGGCAGCAGCTTGGCGAGCTGGTCCTTGTGGGCGATATAGTCGATCGCGCCGGGGATGTGACCGGCCTTGTAGGAGTCGGTGCCGTTCACATCGAAGATGACGGCGGACTTGCTGGCGATGGCGGCCTGGAGCTCAGGCTGGGTGATATCCGTGACCTTGGCCGAACCCGCGAATGCGAACCCGGCGAGGAAAAGGCAGGAAAGGAGAGCAACGATTTTTTTCATGGGACCGCGAACATACGAAGCCGGGCCCGTTTCGCAAGTGTGGGAACGGCCCCCAGGTGGGCCGGGCGCTCCCCGCGCGGCAGCCTTGGTCGTCTCTCAGTCGCGCGGAGCGCCCGACCCACCCCGCTCAGAGCCGATGCAGGTGAAACCCGCCGTCGACGTCGAAGACCGCGCCGGTGGAGAACGGAAAGCGGTCCTCAACAATGGCGCGGACCGCCTTGCCGACGTCCGCGGGCTGGCCCCAGCGGCGGATGGGTGTGATGCCCCGCTCATCCTGGAGGATCAGCTTGTCGTATTTTTCCTTCACGCCGCCGGTCATGTCCGTGGCGATCACGCCCGGGCGAATTTCGTAAACATTGATGCCGTCGTTCGCCAAGCGATCGGCGAACAGCTTCGTCATCATCGCCAGCCCGGCCTTCACCATGCAATAGTCGCCGCGGTTGATCGACGCGGTGTAGACGGAAATCGACGTGATGTTGACGATGCGGCCCCGCGCCCCTTCGGCGTCGGGCGATTGTTTCAGCATCTGCTTCGCGACGAGCTGCGTGAGGAAATACGGTCCCTTGAGGTTGATCGCATAGATCCGGTCGAAGCTCTCCTCGCCCGCGTCGAGGAGGTCGGCGCGCACCTTCGGCGCAACGCCGGCGTTGTTCACGAGCAGGTCGATGCGGCCAAACTGCTTCACCGTCTCGGCCACCAGCCGCGCACGGTCGGCGGCCACGGCCACGTCGCCCTGCACGATGAAGCCGTCCCCGCCCGCCGCCTTCACCAGCGCGAGGGCCTCGGCCGCCGCCTCGGCGTTGCCGGCGTAGTTGATCGCCACGCGGCAGCCCGCGCGGGCGAGTTCGAGGGCGATGCCACGGCCAATGCCGCGCGATGCGCCGGTGACGAGAGCGGTTTTCTGGGCCATGGGGAAAAGCGAAACGGGCCCACCCGCGCCGGGCAACGTTGATTGTGAATCCGACCGGAGGTGGGCCGGGCGCTCCGCCGCGCGGCAGATTCGCGAACCACCGGGCGCGGAGCGTCCGGTCCACCTCGAGCAAATTGCCAAACGGGCATTGGACCATGCCTTCCTAATCCACGAATATATGCCAGCCACGAACCAACCCCCGTTTCGTGGGTCAGTTACTACCAACCCATCACAACTATGAATAAACTCCTCCTCGCCCTTTCCGTCCTCAGTCTCGCCCTCGTCGGCTGCTCCAAAAAGGACACCGACACCGCGGTCGACAAGACCAAGGACGCCGCGGCCACCGTCGTCGACAAGACCAAGGAAATCGCCACCGACACGAAGAACGCCATCAGCGACAAGCTCACCGAGTGGAAGCTGACGCCCTCCGACATCAAGGCTGACCTCCAGAAGGGCGCCACGATCGTCCGCACGAAGACCGTCGCCGCCGGCGAGAAGGTCGCCAGCGTGGCCGACAACGCCCGCATCGTCACCGTCATCAACGGCAAGCTCGTCGCCGATCCCGCCCTCTCCGCCCTGAAGATCAACGTCGATGCCAACGCCGGCATGGTCACCCTCAAGGGCACCGCCTCGTCCGAGGCCGCCATCGGCAAGGCCATCGCCCTCGCGCTGGACACCGACGGCGTCACGCAGGTCTCGTCCGAGCTCACGGTCAAATAACCACCCCGCTCGCAAAGTCTTAACCGGCCAGCCCTTCCCCGGGCTGGCCTTTTTTGCGTCCGCCGCCGGCCGGAACCCACCCGTTCGATCCCAGTCATACGCAGTTTGAGATTGGGCATCGGTGGTTTTCTCGTTTGGATTCCCCTTCGTCCGTCTGCCCGCACCCCCCCGCCGACTTTTTCCTCCCCATGAAGAAATCTCCCAAGAAAACGGTGCTGCTCGTCGCCAACGGCGACCTGCGCCAGTCCGCCAACGAAAAAACCTGGCCCGGCCAGGCCGCGATGGAGCAGCAGCTCACCGCCGCCGTCGCCCGGCTCGGCTACAAGCTCGTTCGCGCCCACCCGTACAAGCCCGCGCTGAAACACGGCTTCATCAGCTCCCAGAAGGAGGGCATGGCCGTGTTTGCCACGATCGATCCGCGCACACCGATCATCGTCGCCGAGGCTGTCTGGCAATATTCGCACCACGTGCTCCACGGGCTCATCTCGCACCAAGCCCCCATCCTCACCGTCGCCAACTGGTCCGGCGCCGCCCCCGGTCTCGTCGGCATGCTCAACCTCAACGGCTCCCTCACCAAGGCCGGCGTGAAATACTCCACGCTCTGGAGCTTGGACTTCACTGACGAGTTCTTCCTCAACGGCCTCGCCGCCTGGCTCAAGGCCGGCGTCGTCAAGCATCCCGCCTCGCACGTCCGCCCCCTCGCGAAGACTTCCGTCCCGCCGAAGGCCCGCGCGATCGCCCAGAAGATCGCGGACAATCTCCGCGTGAAGAAGTCCATCATGGGCATCTTCGACGAGGGCTGCATGGGCATGTTCAACGCCATTATCCCCGACGAGCTCCTGTTCCAGACCGGCGTCTACAAGGAGCGTCTGTCGCAGTCCGCGCTCTACTTTGGCGCGACGCAGGTCAGCGACACCGAAGCCCGGGGCGTATTCAACTGGCTCCGCGCGAAGGGCATGAAGTTCCACTTCGGCACCAACGAAGAGACCGAGCTCACCGAGGCGCAGGTGCTCTGGCAGTGCAAAACCTACGTCGCCGCGCTGCGCATCGCCGATGAATTCGGCTGCGAGTCCATCGGCATCCAATACCAGCAGGGTTTGAAGGACCTCCTGCCCGCCTCCGACCTCGTCGAGGGCCTGCTCAACAACTCCGACCGTCCGCCCGTCGCCAATTCCAAGGGCGAGATCATTCGCGACGGCCAACCGCTCACGCATTTCAACGAGGTGGACGAATGCGCCGGCCTCGACGGCCTCTTCACCAACCGCGTGCACACCGCCCTCAGCCAGCCGGTCGAGAACACGCTGCATGACCTCCGTTGGGGTGATTTCGACCGCAGCGGCACCACCAAGGAATACGTCTGGGTGTTCCTCATTTCCGGCAGCGCGCCGCCCGCGCACCACATTGACGGCTACGCCGGCACCGACTCGCTCCGGCAGCCCCCGATGTATTTCCGTCTCGGCGGCGGCACCGTGCGCGGCATTGCCAAGCCCGGCGAGATCGTCTGGAGCCGCGTGTTCGTCGCCAACGGCAAGCTCAAGATGGACCTCGGCCGCGCCAAGGTGATCCGCCTCCCGCGCGCCGAAACCGAGCGTCGTTGGGCGGAGACGACTGTGCAGTGGCCGATCATGCACGCCGTGACGTATGGCGTGAGCCGCGACCAGATGATGTCGCGCCACAAGGCCAACCACATCCACGTCGCCTACGCGAATTCCGCCAAGGAGGCCGACCTCGCGATGTACACCAAGGCCGCCCTCGCCGCCGAACTCGGGCTCGAGGTCTTCCTCTGCGGTACCAAGGCCGACGGTTCGAAGTTCTGAGATCCAGTTTGAACAGGAGTTAGCAGAGGAAGCAGAGTGACGATCCCCGGAATTTTTTAACCACGGATTACGCGGATTTGCACGGATCAGAAAACGTTTACTGACACATGTATGCCAGGATCGTTTCGAATGATCCGCGTTCATCCGCGTAATCCGTGGTAAAAAATTCCGAGGCCTAGGCTTCACTCCTCTGCTCCCTCCGCTTCCTCCTGTAAAAAATCCGGCCATCCCAACCGCGCTCATGTCTGACGCAGCTCCGCTCTGGCCCAACTACCCCGCGATCAACGATCCCGCCCTTCCGCGGTGGCATTTCGGCCCGCCGGCGCAGTGGATGAACGATCCCAACGGCACGCTCTGGCACGACGGCTGGTATCACATCTTCTACCAACACAACCCCGGCGGCGAGGAATGGGGTGACTTGCACTGGGGCCATGCGCGCAGCCGCGACCTCGTGCAGTGGGAACACCTGCCGATCGCCCTCTCCCCGCACCACGCCCTCGGCGAACAACACTGCTACTCGGGCTGCGCCGCCCTTGATGCCAGCGGCACGCCGCGTCTCCTCTACACGAGCGTCATGCACGACGAGGCCCACCCGGGCGCCCAAGTCCTGGCTTCGCCGCGGGATCCCGAGTTGCTGACTTGGACGCAGGACGTCGCCCACCCGGCCATCGATCTCAAGACCCACGGCGGCCCGGCCTTTGAGCGCGGCTGGCGCGATCCCTACGTTTTCCGCGCCGAGAACCGCACCTTCCTCGTGCTCGGCTCCTGGCTCGGCGAAGAATCGGTCATCGCCCTCTACGAAAATCCCGCCGGCGACCTGCGCCAGTGGATTTATCGCGGCATCATCCATCGCGCGCCCAAGTCCGCCGTGACGTTCTTCGAATGCCCAAATCTCTTTCCACTCGGGGGAAAATGGGTGCTGCTCACCTCTCCCGTGCGCGAGGTCGAATGGTGCAGCGGCACGCTCGACCTCGAAAATTACACCTTCCACGTCGAGCACCGCGGACGCGTGGACGAAAGCGATGCGTTCTACGCCACACAGACCATCGTCGACCCATCGGGCCGCACGATTCTCCTCGGCTGGGTTCAGCGCTTTCCCAAAGGCCGCGGCTGGAACGGCCGGCTCAACGCCCCGCGCCGCATCTGGCTCGACGCCGCCGGCTGGCTTTGCGCCGAGCCCGTCCTCGAGTTCTGGAAGCTGCGCCGTGGCGAAAAAATCTTTCCGGTCCAGAATCTCGGCGACCAGCCTGTGACGCTCGATCTCCCCGGCGACCATTCGCACGACGTGGACTTGGTGGTCGAGCGCGCCCCGTCCGCGACTGTGCGCATCGAAATCGCCGGCGTAACCGTGGCCATCGGCGCGGACGGCGTCCGCTTCAACGACCGCCCCACCGTGCCGCTCGCTCCGTCCACCACCCTCGGCGTCCGCTGGATGTTCGATCGCTCAATGATCGAGCTCTTCGTCGGCGAACGCGCCGTTTACACCAAGGTCGTGCCTTTCCCCTCGCCCCCCATCGCGCGCCTCACCGCCACCGGCGGCTTCGCGAAGCTCTGGACCGCCCGCGCCTGGGCGCTGCCCCCCGCGCCGCCGAAGATCGAAAGGTAGGGCGCGTTATCCCTAACGCGCCGGCGCCCGCGCTTCCCAGAACCAGAGCGGCGGATTAGGGATAATCCGCCCTACCCCATACTTCCCATGAATGACCTCCCGCCCCTCCCCACCGAGCCGCGTCCCGGCCTCTACCGCCACTACAAGGGCAATGACTACCGCGTGGTCGGCCTCGCGCGTCACTCCGAGACCCTCGAGCCGCTCGTGGTCTACCAGGCCCTTTACGGCGAGCGCGGCACCTGGGTCCGCCCCGCCGCCATGTTCATCGAGACGGTCGTCGTCGACGGGCAACGCCAGCCACGTTTCGCTCGGACCGGGAACTGAATTCTTTAACCACGGATAACACTTAGGAACACGGATCAATCTGATACCAAAATCCGTTGGTTCAGATTGATCCGTGTTCCTAAGTGTTATCGGTGGTCAAACTCCGGCTTAAAACGCTCGCTTTGCGCCGGTACTGAAATTTTTGTGGCACCTAATGCGCGTCCTGCTCGCCTTCGACAAATTCAAGGACTCCCTCGCGGCCGACGACGCCTGTGACGCCGCCGCGAGCGCGTTGCGCCACCGTCATCCCGACTGGTCGCTCGACTCCTGCCCGTTGGCCGACGGCGGCGAGGGTTTCGCGGCCCTCCTCACCACCGCCGCGCGCGGCACCCTTTCGTCCCTGACCGTCACCGGCCCGGGCGGCGCCCCGGTCGAGGCCAAGTTCGGCCTCGTGCCCTGGTCCCGCATTCCGGCAGCGGCCCGCGCGCAACTCCAGCTGCCTTCGCCTCTCCCCGACCACGCTGAAATCGCCGTGATCGAAATGGCCGCCGCCAGCGGCCTCGCGCTCCTCCCGCCTGACCAGCGTGACCCGTGGGAAACCACCACCGTCGGCACCGGACAGCTGCTTGCCGCCGCCGCGCAGGCGGGCGCCGCCGCCATTCTCCTCGGCGTCGGCGGGAGCGCCACGCACGACCTCGGGCTCGGCGCGCTGTCCGCCCTCGGGTTCGAGTTCGTTTCGCATCACGGCAACAACATCCGCCCGCCCCGCCCCGCGCGCTGGGACCAGATCGAGCGCATCGCCGGCAAACTTTCCGTCCCGCTGCCGCCCGTTCGCATCGCCTGCGATGTGTCCAACCCGCTGCTCGGCCGCAGCGGGGCCGCCGCCGTGTATGGCCCGCAAAAGGGGCTGAAGGCCGCGGACCTCCCAAAGCTCGACCACGCCAGCGCGCGGCTCGGACTGTTGCTCTGTGCGCGGTGTGGCCAGCCGGACGCGCTCATGGACCAACCCGGTGCGGGCGCGGCTGGCGGCATCGCGTTCGGACTGATGACCGCCGTCGGCGCACGGTTGCTGCCCGGTTTCGAACTCGTCGCCGCTTGGTTGAATCTCGAGTCCCGGATCGCCGCGGCCGACGTCGTGGTCACCGGCGAGGGCCGTTTCGACGCCTCGTCGCTCAGTGGCAAGGGTCCCGGCGCCGTCGTCGCCCGCGCGCTCGCGCTGGGCAAGCCCGTCCACGTGTTCGCCGGCCAGGTCGCCGCCCGCGACGCGCGCGCCGGGCTTAGCCTCCATGCCATTTCGCCCGTCAGCCTGCCGCTCGCCGAGGCGATCGCCGCCGCCGGTCCCAACCTCACCGCCGCCGTCGCGCGCGCGTTTTGAACAAATTCCCGCAAACTTTCTCGACGGAGCTGCACCGCGGCGCAACGTTTCGCCCCACATGCGCGGCCACTTTCGCCCCCTCCCTTTGAAACACCTCGGCGTGCCCCTCATCCTGCTGCTGGGTTTGCTCGGCTGCAGTTCCAGCAAGGCGCCCACCCGGCCAGCGACCGCCCCGGCCACTTCGGTCGCCAGCGCGCCGCGCACCGCTCCCGCACCCACCGCGGCCACCACCCGCATCGCCGCCACGACTGCGCCCTCGGCGCCGGTCTTCCCGGTCATGCTTGGCATCGACGTGCTCGAGTCCCACGGCTTCGACGTGGTCAAGGGCAAGCGCATCGGCCTGCTCACGCATCCCGCCGGCGTGAACCGCCGCGGCATCAGCACGATCGACATCCTCCGCCACGCCCCCGGCGTGCAGCTCGTCGCGCTCTACGCCGTCGAGCATGGTCTCTACGATGAGTTGCCCGCCGAAACCACCTTCCCCGACAAGGTCGACCCGCACACCGGGCTGATGGTGTTTTCGCTCTACAACAACAAGACGAAGCACTTCGTCCCCACCGCCGCACAACTGCGCGGCATCGACGCCCTCGTGATCGACCTGCAGGACAACGGCACACGCAGCTACACGTTCAGCGGCGCGATGAAGTCCGCGATGGAGGCCTGCTTCGCCAACGGCAAGGAGGTCATCGTCCTCGACCGACCCAACCCGCTCGGCGGCTTCAAGGTCGACGGCCCCCCGATGGATCCCGACCTGATGAGCGACGTCGGCCGCTTCCGTGTCCCGTATGTCCACGGCCTCACGATGGGCGAACTTGCCCTGATGGTGAAGGACGGCGCGCCCCCCGGCGGCCTGCGCATCTCCGACGCCGCCCGCCGCAAGGCCCGCCTCACCGTCGTCCCCATGCGCGGCTGGACGCGCTCGATGCGCTGGCCCGAGACAGGCCTCAACTTCGTGCCCACCTCAGCCGCGATCCAGGATTTCGCCGCGTGCGAGGGCTACCCGATGACCGGCCTCGGCTGCATTCTCGGCGGTTTCACCCACGGCGTGGGCAAGTCCTACCCGTTCCGCGGCATCTCGCACCGCACGGTGAAGATCGACGTCGTCGAAAAGGAACTCCGCGCGCTCAACCTGCCCGGCCTCGCGTATCGCCGCGTCAGCGCCCCCGACCGCTACGGCAAGCCCGCCACCGGCCTGTACATCGAGATCACCGACTACGACGAGTGGCGCCCGACCGAGCTGAGTTTCCACCTGATGCAGCTGGCCTGCAAACTCGAGACCAAGAATCCGTTTGCCACCGCGAAGAACGCCGACCGCCGCACGTTCCTCGTCCACCTGGGCTCGGAAGCCTTCTACAACGACCTCGCCGCCAAAGGCGCGCGGGTGGACCTCGACGCCTGGCTCAAGACCTGGCGCGACCAGGCGAAGATCTACCAGGAACAGAGCAAGCGCTACTGGCTGTATAGGTGAAGTGACGAGTAACCAGGGACGAGTGACGAGACGCAAACCTCCAAGGCCTCGGCAACTTCGCGGTCCACTTTCGCTGCAATTCGTCACCACTCCGAACTGCATTCCTCTCGTCTCTCGTCACTTGTCACACGTCACTCGTCACATGCAACTGCTCGTCGTTCTCACCCCGGATGAGCAGGAGAAATTCCTGCCCGCTCCCGCCTTCGCCGAGTTGCGCGCGCTGGCGCCGGAGTTCCGCCTGCTCGACCCGACCGGGCTGACGCCTGCGGACTTCGCTCGCGAGGTCGCCGCGGCCGACCCCGAGGTGCTGCTCGCCTGCTGGCGAACGCCGTCGCTGCCGGAAAAACTTCCGCCGCGGCTGCGCTACGTGTGCTACCTCACCGGCGGCGTGCGAAATCTCGTCACCCGCGGCCATCTCGAGCGCGGTCTGCTGCTCACCAACTGGGGCAGTGCCATCAGCCGCACCGTCGCCGAGTGCGCGCTCTTCCACACGCTCGCCTGCCTCCGGCTCGCGCCGCGCTGGACGCTGATGATCCACCGCGACGGCGGCTGGCGCGACGGCTGGGAACAGGCCGGTTCGCTCTTTGGCCGCCGCGTCGGCATCCACGGCTTCGGCCAGGTCGCCCGCGCGTTCCTCGAGCTCATCCAGCCATTCGGCTGCGCGGTCTCGATCGCGGCCCCCGACGTGACCGAAACCGTCGCCGCCCAACTCGGCGTCCGCGCCGTGACGCTCGACGCGCTCTTCGCCGACAACGACGTCATCGTCGAACTCGCCCCGCTGAACCCCGTCACCCGCGGCATCGTCACCGAGCGCCACTTCCGGCTCATCCGCCCCGGCGGCGTCTTCGTGAACGTCGGCCGCGCCGCCGTCACCGACGAGGCCGCGCTCCTCCGCGTCGCCCGCGAGGGCAAGATCCAAGTCGGCCTCGACGTCTTCGTCGACGAACCGCTCCCCGTGGACAGCGGCTTCCGCGGCCTGTCGAACGTTAGCATCACCCCCCACATCGCCGGCCCCACCCTCGACCGCTACGTCGACGCCACCGCCCACGCCCTCCGCAACCTGGGCGCCTACGCCGCTGGCCAGCCACTCGAGGCCGTCATCACGCCGGCGGTTTACGACGCGTCAACGTGACCTTCCGCAGGATGTGTGGTTCTCGCGACGATCGCGACGGACGCGACGAACAGAACTTGGGATTCGAATACGGATTTCTCAGGTAGCCCGGCGTCGATCCCCTTTTCGAGACCATCCGCATTCCCCAGGCCATCCGTAGTCAAAATCTCCTCCGTCCCGTCGCGTTCGTGGCGGGCGTCGCGAGAAATATTCAGGCCTGCCCGACTGAATTTCCCTTGCCGCTCGGGGCACCCAGCGCGAAATCTTGGCCCAGTCGTGACGCCCCGCGTCCGGCCCGCGTCCCCTCAACCCCCAACTCTGCTTTCCCATGCCGAGACCCGTCACGCTCTTCACCGGCCAGTGGGCCGACCTGCCCCTTGAGAAACTTGCCCCGCTTGTCAAAAAGATGGGCTACGACGGCGTCGAGCTCGCCTGCTGGGGCGACCACTTCGACGTCGATGCCGCGGCCGCCGACAAGAAATACGTCGCCGCCAAGTGGGCCCTCCTGAAGGACCACGGGCTCACCTGCTACGCCATCTCCAGCCACCTCGTCGGCCAGGCCATCTGCGACCGCATTGACGAGCGCCACCAGGCCATCCTCCCGCCCGATGTCTGGGGCGACGGCGAGCCCGAGGGCGTCCGCACGCGCGCCGCGCAGAAGATGATCAAGACCGCCCAGGCCGCCCGCGCGTTCTTCAACGCCAAGCCCGGCCGCAAGGGCAGCGATGATTTCCCCGCCGTCGTCAACGGCTTCACCGGCTCCAGCATCTGGCACTCGATCTACGCGTTCCCGCCGACGTCGCAGGCGTACTGGGACGCCGGTTTCGCCGACTTCGGCAAGCGCTTCAAGCCGATCCTCAAGGCCTTCGACGAGGCGAACGTGAACTTCGGCCTCGAGGTCCACCCGACCGAAATCGCCTTTGACATCGCCTCCGCCCAGCGCGCCCTCGCCGCAGTGAAGAACCACAAGCGCTTCGGCTTCAATTACGATCCCTCCCACCTCGGCTACCAGGGCGTCGACTACGTGAAGTTCATCCGCACTTTCGCCGACCGCATCTACCACGTGCACATGAAGGACGTCTGGTGGGGTCACGGTGACGGCACCGTCGGCACGTTCGGCGGCCACGTGGGCTTCGGCGACGCCCGTCGCGCCTGGGATTTCCGCTCGCTCGGCCATGGCGACATCAAGTTCGAGGACATCATCGTCGCCCTGAACGACGTCGGCTACCGCGGCCCGCTCTCCGTCGAGTGGGAGGACATCCGCATGGACCGCGTCCACGGCGGCACCGAGGCCGCCGCCTTCGTCAAGCAAGTCGACTTCCCCTCCAGCGCCCTCGCCTTCGACGCGGCGTTCGACAAGAAAAACCAGTAGCGCTGCGCGCTGTCGAGGAGACGAGGGTCGAGCAGTCGAAAAGCCAGCCATCCCGATTCCCAGCCTTCCGCTTCCTCGACTTCCGATTTCCGCTCCTCGACCCTCGTCGTCTCGACCCCTCGACCTCCCCAACTCGACTCCTCGCCCTTTCGACTCTTCGACTTTCGCGTTTCTGGCCTCTCGTCTCCTCGACTCTCGACTCCTCGACTATGAAAAGAAAACTTCGTTTTGGCATGATCGGCGGTGGGCGCGGTGCGTTCATCGGCGCCGTCCACCGCATTGCCGCCATCATGGATGGCAAGGCCGAGCTCGTCGCCGGCGCGTTCTCCTCCGACGCCACGCGCTCCAAGGCCTCCGGAGCGGACCTGTTCCTCGACGAGACCCGCGTCTACGGCAGCTACGCCGAAATGGCCCGCGTCGAGGCGAAGATGCCCGCCAGCCACCGGTTGGACTTCGTCGTCATCGTCACGCCCAACCACCAGCACTTCCCGCCCGCGAAGCTTTTCCTCGAGTCCGGCTTCAACGTCGTCCTCGACAAGCCCGCGACCTTCAACCTCGCCGAGGCGGTCAAGCTGCGCGCGATCGTGAAGAAATCGAAGAAAGTCCTCGTCCTCACGCACAACTACACTGGCAACGTGATGGTGAAGCAGGCGCGCGAGCTCGTGCGCAACGGCAGCGTCGGCGCGATCCGCAAGATCGTCGTCGAGTATCCACAGGGCTGGCTCAGCACCTTCCTCGAAAAGACCGGCCAGAAACAGGCCGGCTGGCGCACCGACCCGAAGCGCAGCGGCGCGGCGGGCTGCATGGGCGACATCGGCACGCACGCGGAGAACCTCGCGCGCTACATCACCGGCCTGCACATCGAGTCGCTCTGCGCCGACCTCACGACCTTCGTGAAGGGCCGCAAGCTCGACGATGACGGCAATGTGCTCGTCCGTTACCAAGGCGGCGCGAAAGGCGTGCTGCACTCGTCCCAGATCAGCATCGGCGACGAGAACATGCTCAACATCCGCGTCTACGGCACAAAGGCCGGCTTGGAGTGGCGGCAGGAATTCCCCAACGAACTCGTGGTGAAATTCGCCGACCAGCCCCGCCAGATCTGGCGCCGCGGCAATGGTTACCTGTCGCCCAAAGTCGGCCAGTTCACTCGCATCCCCGCCGGCCACCCCGAGGGCTATCTCGAGGCGTTCGCGAACATCTATCTCGAGGCGTTCCGCGCGATCGCCGCGGAGGTCGAAGGCAAGCGGCAGCCGAAGGACCTGGATTTCCCCACGATCGAAGACGGCGTCGAAGGCATGGCCTTCATCGAGACAGTGGTGAAGAGCTCCCAGCGCGGCGCGAAGTGGCTGAAATTTCCGAAAGCCTGACTTTTTAGCCGGAAGCCAGGAAACCAGGAAACGATCCTTGGTTTGTTTGGCCTGCTTCCTGGTTTCCTGGCTTCCGGCTAAAAAGTCCCGCTACTTCTTCACTCCGGCTTCGTTCTTCGCGACCCAGGCGTTGTACGCGGCCCGGGGCATGAAGCGGAGCGACGCGCTGTTGATGCAGTAGCGCTCACCCGTCGGGGCCGGACCGTCGTCGAAGACGTGGCCCAAGTGCGCGCCGTCCACGTTGCAGTGGACCTCGTCGCGCTCCATCCCGTAGCTCAGGTCCTTGGTCACGCCCACGAAGGACTTCTCCATCGGCTTCGTAAAGCTCGGCCAGCCCGTGCCGCTCTCGAACTTGTCGCGGCTGTCAAAGAGGGGCGTGTCGCTGCAGACGGAAAAATACACGCCGTCCTCATGGTTGTCCCAATACTTGTTCTGGAACGGCTGCTCGGTTCCCTGCTTGCGGGCGACCTGGAACTGCTCCGGCGTCAGCATCTGGCGCCACTCGGCGTCGGTGTGCGTCACCTTGGCCTTGCTCATGTCGATCACGACATTGGACGGCAGGCCGCAGGCGGACTTCTCGCCGGGTTTGCATTGCAGGGCGTCTTTGGCGGGTTGCGTGGATTTCATTTCGGTTTGGGCGCAGGCGGTGAGCGCCAGCGCGGAAAGGAGGGTGAAAAGGGGCAGTTTGCTCATGTCTCCTTAGAGTAGCCAGCCGGGCGATTTATTCCAGCGGGGGCATGGTTCTGTTGTGGGTCGGGGTTTATCCCCGACGGATTTGTCGGGCGTAAAGCCCGACCCACAGCTGATCGCGGCCCTCCCCATCACTCCTCCGCCTTCACCTTCACCGACCCGTCGCTGAACTCGTTGGTCAACCTCTGGCCGGCTTTGACCTTCGCGCGGCGCGTCACCGGCTTGCCCGTCTCGTCGCGCACGATGGCGAAGCCCCGGTTCAGCACCGACACCGGGCTGGCCGCCTGCAGGCGCTTGTAGAGCGAGAGCAACTGGTGCGAACCGAGTTGCACCCGCGCCGCCGGCGAGGCTTGCACCAGCCGCGCGCGGATCTCGCCCAAGCTCTGGCTCCGCCGTTGCACCGTGGAGCGCAACGCCCCGACCAGCCGGTTCGAAAAGTCGTCGAGTCGCAGGAAACCCTGCTCGATCAGCGCCGCGGGCGTCAGCAGCCGCAGCCGCGACCGCGCGTGGTCCAGCCGTTCGGTCGCCCGCGCCAACGTTCCTTCGCCCGCCGCCACCATCGCCTCGCCCGCCCGCGCCGCGCGCTCGGCGCCGTCCAGGAAATGACTTGAGATCAGCTCGGCCGCTCCGCTCGGCGTCTCCGCGCGCACGTCCGCCGCAAAATCGCTCAACGTAAAATCAATCTCGTGGCCCACCGCCGAGATGATCGGCACCGCGCTCGCCGCGATCGCGCGCACCAGCACCTCCTCGTTGAACGCCCACAGGTCCTCCAGGCTGCCGCCGCCGCGGCCGATCACCAACAGGTCGAAAATCCCCAGCTCCTGCGCCAGGGCCAGCATCGCCACCATCTCCACCGCCGCGCCCTCGCCCTGCACCTTGGCCGGCAGGATCACCAGCCGTCCGCGCCAGCCGCGCCGGATCAGGATGCGCATAAAATCCTGCACGGCCGCGCCCGTCGGTGACGTGATGAACCCGATCGTCGCCGGCATTTTCGGGATCGGGCGCTTCTTCTCCGGGGCAAACAATCCCTCGTCCGCCAGCTGACGTTTCAGGCGCTCGAATTCCTGCTGCAACCGCCCGACGCCGTCCTCGATCACCGCGCGGACGATCAGCTGATACTGTCCGCGCGCCTCGTAGACACTGACTTCGCCGTAAACCACGACCTGCTGCCCGTCGCGCAGCTTCACCGTCTGTCGCCCGGCATCGCCGCGGAAGAGCACCGCGCTCAGCTGCGCGCCGGCGTCCTTCAGCGAAAAATACACGTGCCCGCTGGCCTGCGCGCGGAGATTTGACACCTCGCCGCGCACCCAGCCCGGCCGCAGGCCGCTCTCGAGCAAGGTCTTCACGCGCCGCGTGAACTCCGTCACGCTTTCCGCGCGCGCGGATTTCCCGCCGAGGTCGACTTCGCTGCCTGCGTTCACGGTGCCGCGGATTTGCGGGACTTGTAATGCCGGCGCACGAGGTGCGACACGGCCACCAGCGCCACCAACAGGCCGCCCACCATCAGGACCGTTCGCCCGCGACCGTGCATCAGCGCGTCGCCGAACAACACCGCCCCCGCATTCTGTGGAAGCGAAAGCAGCGCGGTCAGGAGGAAATATTTGCCAAACGGCACCTCGGCCAGGCCCAGCAGATAATTTTGCACGCAGTACGGAATCCCCTGGGTCACCCGCATAATGACAATCAAGTCCGTGGCATCACCCGCTTCCACCTGCGGCATCTTGTAGCCCAAGCGGATCATCAGTTTCTCCAGTATCGGACGCAAAGCGCGCCGCGCTAGAAAATAGGTCATTGTAAAGTTGAACGTGAGCGCCAGCAGCGAATACAGGACCACGTGACCCATGCCCAAGCTTTCGCCCCACACGGGCCCCGCCGACAGAACGAACGCGAGCGCGGGAACCCCGACCGCTGGGAGAAGAGCCATGAGGACGAAAAACGTCACGGGACTGGTCTGCCGAATCAGCCCCATCCCTTGGTCGTAGTAGCCGCGGAAATTCAACCCGCGCAGGAAAAACGCTGCGATCAGCACGATGACGACCGCCACCAGGGCGAGTTTGACCCACGGGATTTTTCGGGTGGCGGACGCTTCAGGCGGCATGCCCGGAAGCCTGTCCGCCCCCGCGCGCCACCGTCAAGCGCAGGCCGGTTCCGATCACCGGAGATTTGCCACAAAGAGGCACAAGGGGCCTCAGGGCTGCGGCGGAGTCTCCATTGCGCCTATAGGCGCGCGGGGGAGTCGAGTCGGAGCCTTGGTGATTCTTGTACCTCTTCGTGGCCATCCTCGGCCATCCGTGGTTAAAAACATCCGATAAACACTCCGCCGGGACGGCAGGCTTGCCGCCACTGCGACGCTGGGTTGTTCTGAGCCCTGTCCCGCGCATGCCCGACACGCCCCCCGCCTCCGCCCGTCCGTTTCCCCAGCGCTGGCTGATCGCAATCCCCGCGGTGGTCGCCCTCACCTACGCATGGGGACATCTGGACTGGTATCTCACCACCCCGCTCGGACGCGTTCCGGTCCTCGACGAGGCCGAAAACCTGCGGCTCGCCGAGCAGATCTTCCGCGGCACGTTGCCGGCCGAGCCGTTTTACCGGGCGCCGGGCTATGCTGTCATCCTGGCCGGCCTGCGCGAACTTGGTGTCACCGCCTCGGGACTTTTTTCCGCGTCACTCGCCCTCGGCACGTTCTTCCACGCCTGCAACGCCGGCTTCGTCGCGCTCATCGCCCGCCGCTGGTTTGGCCCCGCCGCCGCGCTGGCGGCCGGACTGCTGTTCGCGCTGAACCCGGTGCTGGTGCACTATTCGACGCAGGCGCTCGACTCCGTCCCCTCGCTCACGTTTTTCCTCGCCGGTCTCGCGCTCGTCGCCCCGGCGTTGACGCCCGGCGAAAACCGGCCGCAGCGCTGGGCGGGGGCCAGCCTGGCTTGGGCCGTGGCCACGCTGCTGCGTCCCAACTACCTGCTCGTGTGGGCCACGCTGCCGCTGCTTGCGTGGTGGATCGCCCGCGCCCGACCCAACCCCCGTGAACCCAAGCCGAGTGTAACGGTGGCCCTGCGCCCGGTCGCCGCCGCGCTGACGGGCGTCGTGCTGTTTGTTGCCATGGCCGGCTGGCAGCATCGCGTGAGCGGCACCGCCGGCTTTTTACCGTGGCAGGGCGCGTATAATCTCTGGGCCGCCAACCAGCCCGGAGCGAACGGTCGCTATTACACGCAGCATGTCAGTCTGCCAGCCACGCTCGCCGAGCGAAACCCCGCGCGGGCGGAATCGATGCTGGTCTATCAGCAAGAGACCGGACGAGTTCCAACGGACATCGCGGCAATGAACGCCCACTGGCACGCGAAGTTCCTGGGTTACGTCGTGCAGCACCCGTTCGCGTGGTTCGCCCAGCTAGGGCGCAAGTTCTACGCGCTGCTGAACGACTGGGAACAATACAACAACAAGACCTACGCCTTCCACCAGGCACTCTCGCCGTGGCTGCGCTGGAATCCCCTCGGCTGGGGCGTCCTCTTCGTGCTCGGCGTCGCCGGGGCAGTCCGGCTCGCCGCGAACGCCCCGCGCACCGCCGCCGCGCTGGCCTTTGTCACCCTCGCGTGCACTGCTTCGATCCTCCTGTTCTTCGTCAGTGCGCGTTTCCGCCTGCCGCTCACCGCGCTTGCCACCGTGCTCGGCGGCGGCGCCCTCGCCCCGCCGCCGTTCTGGCGGACTTGGACGCAATCAAAGCGGATCGCCTTGGCGTTGCTCGTCATCGCCAGTACGTTCCTCACCTTTTCCAATTTCGATGACGTCCGCAGCCACGCCACCTACGTCCAGGATCACACCCTGCTGGCCCGCGCCGCGGCCAACGTGGGTGACGATGCCGTCGCGTGGAACGAGGCCCGGGCCGCGCTCGCGTTGCAGCCGGGCCATCCCGACGCCCTGCGACTCGCCGTCGCGTCCTATTTCAACCAGTTGCTCGATGACACCGCGCCGGCCGCCGCCGAATCCCGCTGGCGCGCGGATTGCGCCGACTTGCTCGAAGACCGGCGAACCGATGCGCCCGACTTGCAGGCCGTGGCGGTTCTCGCCCTCTGGCGGGCCGGCGAACACGAGCCCGCCCTCGCGGCTTGGCGCCAACTCGGCTCGGCCCCGTCCGCCCTCGCCGCGCGGCTGCTGGCGCACGATGCCACCGTCGAGCCATCCGCCCTCGCCGCCCTGCCGCCGTCCGCGTGGACGCAACCGCTCGTGCGGCTGGCCGCTGTCCAGCTGGACATTTCGCCGCCTTCGGGCGTGATGCTGGCTGCGCCCGCCCAAGCCACCGGACAAGTGCAACGTCTCTTCCACCCCCGTCGCCATGAGTGAGCCGACCCGCCCGTCCAAATCCAGCGCCGCCACGTGGATCGCCGCGGCCTTGGTCGTCCTGCCCTTTCTCCAAGCGCTGTCGCTGGACTTCGATCGTTCCGGCGCCGTCGTGCTGCTGCTGCCCGCCTTGTGGGTGGGGCGCGTGAACCTCGCCCAGTCGCTGGCCCAGCTGAGCGCCGGCCCGCTCTGGCTGAAATTTGCTGCGCTGCTCACCGCGCTGGGCCTGCTGGCTTCCCTCGTCACCGCCGACCAGTTTGCGCCCGCGCTCGTCACCGCCGCTTCGTGGACGCTCATCGCCGCCGCCGGTCTGGTCGCCGGCCAATGCGTGGCCGAGGACGCCACCGCCGGCCGGCGCCTGCTCGCGGGCCTGGCCTTGGGCGCAGCTGCGGGCACGCTGGCCGTCTGGGCGCTGTGGTTCCTCAGCGGACGCGGCTCGGTGCCGCTCTACGCGCACCCCCGGCTGCTCGGCTTGCATGCCCTCTTGGGCGCCGTGGCGAGCCTTGCCTTGATCGTGAACCGGGACGTCTATCGTGCAGGCCGGTATTTCTGGCTGGCGACGGGCGTCATCACGTGGGCCGGAATGCTGTGGACGGGCGGACGCGCTCCCATGGTCGCGCTGGCGGCGACGGTGGTGATTTGGATGCTGCTGAGCCCGGGAACGCAGCGGCGGGAAATTTTCCGCAACTCGTCGTTGCTGCTCGTCGCCGGGTTGGCGTTGTCCGCCGTGTTTTGGACCTCGAATCCCGAGCTCGGCTGGTGGCATGCCGTCGGGCGCACGGCGGCGGGCGCGGCGTCCGGCAGCGTCAGCCAGCTGAGTTCCACGCGCACCGATTTCTGGCGGGAGGTCGTGCACCGGGCAAAACTAAGTCCGTGGGTGGGTCACGGGCCCGATTCGTATCGTTTCCTTACGCCGAAGCTCGATGGGCAGCAGCCGCACAATTTTGTCCTTCAATTCTGGCTCGACCTCGGCGTCGTGGGCGCCGGGCCGCTCCTGGTGTTGCTCGCGGGCGTGCTCGTCATCGGCTGGAAACGCGCCGTGACGCTCGAGCTCGAGATGCCCCTCGCGTGGCTCGCCGTGCTCACCGCGGGCGTCGTCGCCGGCCTGCTCGACGGCGTGTTCTATCACCTGCTGGCCTTGCTGCCGGTGATGCTGGCGCTCGGCGTGGCGCTCGGCGTCGTTTCGAATCCCGCGCCCCCGGCCCGCATTTCCCGGGCGCCGAAATGGATTCTGGGCACCGCCACCACCGTGTCGCTTCTCCACATGGGAATCTTCTACGTGATCGCGGTGGCTCCGCCGCCACCGCCCACGTCGTGGGTGACGGACAGCGTCCGCTACTTCCCGAGTTCCACCTTTGGCTTGTGGCGCTGGCTCGATGACTGGCAGGCCTCCTATCCCAACGAGACCCTCGAATGGGCGCGCTGGGCCCAGTTGCATTCGCCCAATCCCGTCTTCTTCCACGTCTACGCCGCGCGTTTGCTGGCCAGCCAGGGCAACCGCGGCGCGGCGGAACGCGAACTGCAGGCGGCGTGGGACGAAGCCCACTGGAGCGTGCGCCCGTCCATCGAGACAATGATGCGCCAACTGCATCCCCCCGCACCCTGACCCGCCCGTGTCCCGCGCCTCCTCCCATTCGCTTCGCGAAACCGTCGTGCCGCTCTCGCTGCTGGCGGGCGACACGCTCGTGACGTTCGGTGGTCTCGCCCTCGGCTGGTGGCTGCGCTACGCGTCGCCGCTGGCCCGATTGGGCGTGCCCGTGCCGGGCGCGACGTTCGCCCGCTACCTGCCCCTGCTGCTCGTGGGCGTGGCTTTGCTGGTCGGAGCCTTCGCACAATTCGGCCTCTACGACGCCCGCCTGCTGCTGCGCCGCTACCAGAGCCTCAACGCCATCCTCAAGGGCGCCGCGTTCTGGCTCGTCGCCTACCTCGGCGTCTCGCTCGTGCTGAAATTCGATCCGCCGATTTCCCGCCTCTTCGTGGTCTACGCGTTCGTCTGTGTCGTCGCCCTGCTCTACGCGTGGCGCGTGCTCGCCTACACGGTCGTGACGCACAGCCCGTTGCTGGCGCGCCTGCGCCGCCGCGCCGTGCTGCTCGGCTGGAGCGATGAGGCCCGCGCGCTCGCCGCCGAGATCGCCCGCGACCCGGCGCATCCGTTTGTGATTGCAGGCGTCGTCACGCTCAGCGGCGACACGTCCGCGTTCATCACCGGCGCACTGGAGCGGCCCCCGGCGCTGGGCCCCGTCAGCGACCTCGCGTCCATCCTGGTCCGCGATCGCGCCGACCTGCTCATCGCCACGCGCCTCGACCTGCCCCGCGCCGAGATCCGCCACATCGTCGAGACCTGCGAGCGGGCCTACGTCGAGTGGAAGATCGTACCCGGCGCCTTCGACATTTTCCTCAGCGGCCTGCGGCTGCAGACGATCGGCCGCGTCCCGGTGTTGGGCGTCGAGGAACTCGCCATCCACCGGCTCTTCAACCGCGCGCTCAAGCGCCTCTGCGACATCGTCGGCGCCGCCATCGGCCTCGTGCTCTCCGCGCCGGTGATCCTGGTGCTGGCCGCACTAATCAAACGCGAGTCGCCCACCGGTCCGGTTTTTTTCCGCCAGGTCCGCGTCGGCACGGGCCACCAGACGTTTACGCTCTGGAAGCTCCGCAGCATGGCGCCCGGAGCCGAGGCGACTGATGCGGAGCGGCAGAGCACGGCGCGCAACGACCCGCGACTGCTGCGCATCGGCGGTTTCCTGCGGCGGTGGAACCTCGATGAGCTGCCGCAGTTCTGGAACATCCTGCGCGGCGACATGAGCCTCGTCGGCCCGCGCCCCGAGCGCCCGAGCCACGTCGCGCAACTTTCCGAGTCGATTCCGCATTACCTGCCGCGACATCTCGTGAAGCCCGGTCTCACCGGCTGGGCGCAGGTCAACGCCCTGCTCGCGCTGCTGTTCGCCTTCGACTACCAGACTCTGGTCTACTGGCTCACGTTTACGCCAGAGTCGGCCTTCTTCGTCCTGTATCTGCCGGTGGCCCTGTGGTGTTTGCTGCGCGCCCGCGGACCTGGCTGCTCGTGGCGCGCGGGTCTCGGGCTGGCCGTCCTGCTGGGCTTCGCCACGACGATCAAGCTCACGCTGTGGCCCGTCACGCTCTTCATCCTCGCGCAGCTCGCGCTGTCGCGCGCGTCAACCGTTTCCCCGTGGCGGCGCTTTGTGGCCTACACGGGCGTCGCCGCGCTGGTCTTCGCGGTCGCCGCCACGGTGCTCGCCCACGATCCCATGGCGCTCTGGCGCTGGGTCCTGGGGCTAATCGAGCACAGCGGTCGTTATGGCGCCGTCCGGGCGGAAGGCGGATTTTTCCCGCCGTGGTCCGTGGGCCTCGAGGCCCTGCACCGGGCCTTCGCGTTGCAGGCCTACACCACCCTGCCCGTCTACGCCGGCATCCTCCTGCTGGCCCTCTGGTCCCTCCGCCGTGATCCTGCGCGGGATCCCCGCGACCGGATCCTCGGGATGAGTTTCTTCGCCGCGTTTTTCCTGCTGCTCGTGATGTTCCTCAAGCATCCCTACCAGGGCAAATACCTGATGCCGGCGTCGCTGCTGATCCTGCTCTACGCCACCGCCCAAATCGAAGGCGGCCCGCTGCCCGCGTTGCGGTGGATCCGGCCCCTCGGCGTCGTGCTGGGCCTGATTGTCCTCAACGCCGTCCTTTCGCAAAAGCTGCTCTACGACTTCGCGATTTCGCGCGACGAGCGGGTGTGCGCCCACGTCGACGCGTGGCTGGCCCGCGTGCCCCACGACGCCGTCGTCGTCAGCAGCCGGTTGCCCCACCCGATCCCGGCCTTCCGGGAAATGGCGCGGGGACCGCTGCTGCCGCTCTACTTCCAGCATTTCGGGCACATCGAGCTCACGGGCACGACATCCCTGGATTTTCAACGCGTGGCGGCCCCGGAGCTGCCGGCGTTGCCGGGCGTGAAGCGCGCCATCGCCTTCCTCAACACGCCCACCCCGGACGCACGGTGGGTGCTGGTCGATGCCAACCCGTCCGATGCGCTCTTCGTTTACCTGTTGAAATGAACCTTGCTGCCCGCGGCCCGGCACCGGCCCGCCCGGAAAAAACTTCCGTCTCCCCCCGCGTGCGCTACCGTCCTTTGCCCGCATGAAGCTTTCCATCATCATCCCCTGTTACAATGAGGCCAAAACGATCCGCTCCATCGTGGAGCGCGTGCGGGCCGCCCCGGTGGCCGACAAGGAGATCATCATCGTCGACGACTGTTCGCGCGACGGCACGCGCGACCTGCTGCGCACGCAGATCATGCCGCTGGTGGACAAGGTCATCTTCCACGACGTGAACCGCGGCAAGGGCGCCGCCCTGCGCACGGGTTTTGCGGCCGCCACCGGCGACGCCGTCATCGTCCAGGACGCCGATCTCGAATATGACCCGCAGGAATATCCCCGCCTGCTCAAGCCCATCCTCGACGGCAAGGCCGACGTGGTCTTCGGCTCCCGCTTCATGGGCGCCGAGGCGCACCGCGTCGTCTATTTCTGGCACATGATCGGCAACAAGTTCCTGACGCTGCTCTCCAACATGTGCACCGGCATCAACCTCACGGACATGGAAACCTGCTACAAGGTCTTCCGCCGCGACGTGCTGCAAAAAATCACGCTCGAGGAAAACCGTTTCGGCTTCGAGCCGGAGATCACCGCGAAGGTCGCGCGGCTCAACTGCGTGATTTACGAGGTCGGCATCAGCTACTACGGCCGCACCTACGCCGAGGGTAAAAAGATCGGCTGGCGTGATGGCTTCCGGGCGATCTGGGTCATCGTGAAATACCGGCTCTTCCGCTAACGCCGGCACCGCGCGCCGGCTTGATCTCATGACGGCCGGAATTCACTTCGCACTCTTCCCCCCGGCCGCACTGGGCTGGTTGCTGATGCTCCTGGCCGCGGGCTGGACCCTGCGCGACGTTCAGGCGGACCCTTCCGGCTCCGCCCTCGGCTGGAAATGGTGGTTGCTGTGCGCGCTGGCGGTCCTGTGCTTCCGCTGGCCGCTGCTGTTCGTGCAACACCAGCTGAACCCCGACGAGAGCCAGCTGATCGCCGCGGCGATCACGCTGCGCCACGACCCGGTCTTCTGGCGTTCGGTCGATGGCAACACGGCCGGGCCGCTGGACTGCTACCCATTGCTCCCCGCCGCGTGGGTCGTCGGGGCCTCCAGCTTTGTGGCGGCACGCTTGATCGGGCTCGCAGTGACGTTTGCGGCGCTGCTCCTGGCCGGCGAAACCCTCGCTCTGCTCGCCGGCGCGTCGCTGGCGCGCGTCGTCGTGCTGCCCGCCCTGGCGGCGGCCGCGTTCACCACGTGCCCGGATTTCATTTTCTATTCCACGGAGACGATGCCCGCGCTGTTGCTCGCAGCCGGCGCCTACGCCGCCGTGCGCCAAGGGCGGACGCCCGCGCCCGGCTGGTTGTGGGCAACCGCGCTGCTGCTGGGCGGCGTGCCGTGGACCAAGTTCCAAGCCGTGCCCATCGCCGCCGTGCTGTGGCTGCTGGTGGTGCTCCGCGAATATCGCGCCGGACGTACCTCCAGCCTGTTTCCCCTCCTCCTCGGGGGACTCCTGCCCACCCTGTTCTGCGTGGGGTTCGCCACAATTTCTGGCCAATGGGAAAACCTGTATGTGCCGTATGTGTTGCAGAATTTAGTCTACGTCGCGGCCCCGCACTTTTCCTGGGCGGAGAACGCCTCGGAGCAACGACTCAACGCCTTTTCGGACGGCTATCTCGGCTTCTGGCTCGCGGGTGCCGCCCTCGCCGCACTCGTCATCGCCGGCCGTTATCTCCGTTCCGCATCGCCCGCAAACCGGCGCCTCGCACTGGCGGCCCTCGGGCTGTTCGCCGTCGCAGTTTACAGTGCGCTGGCCCCGCGCCGCCCCTCGGCGCATCACCTGCAACTGCTCGTCGTGCCCTGGGTTTGGCTGACGGGCGCCGTGCTGGCCCTCGCCTGGACCGTCGCAGCCGATGCCGCCGCGGCCCCCCGGCGGCGGTGGGTGGCGATCGGTTTCCTGGCCTGCACCCTGGTTCCGCTCGGCGCCTGGCGCCTGGCAGGCCACGACGCGTATGCGCGGATGAACGCGGACGTCCTCAGCCCGGCGCGACAAAAGCTGAGCCGGCTGGTCGACCACTATTCCGCGCCGGGCGAGACCTTGGCGATCTGGGGTTGGCGGTGTTCCCTCTACGTCGAGGCCGCACGGCCGCAAGCCACGCGCCAGGCGCACACCGAGCCGCAGCTCAACCCCGGGCCGTTCCAAGGTTATTATCTGCGGCGATATTTTGAGGACATCCGCGCGGCAAATGCGCCCGTCTTTGCCGACGCCGTCGGCCCCGGGGGCTTCGCGTTCACCGACCGGAACCGCGCGCATGAGTGCTTCCCGCCCTTGCGCGACTGGGTTCGCGACCACTACACCCAGATCGCCGACCTCGACGGCACGCGCCTTTACGTGCGCAATGACCGCCTGGCCGCCGAAAACTCCGCCCCCCGTGATGACCCTCGCTGATTTCCTCATCGGTGCCGTCGCGCTCGCGATCTTTTTGCTGCCCGGCTGGATTGCCGCCCGGATCGGCCGACAGGAGAAACCCTGGTTGGCGGGATTCATCACGAGCACTGTCGCCTTGGTCACCGTGCTCCTTGCCCTGGACGCGGTCGGGTCAGCACTCACGCTCACCCACGTCCTGGGACTGTGGCTGGGATTGACCGCCGTTCTCGCCGGACTGGGCCGAAAATCCCTCTTTCAACCTTCGACCCCCGGCGCCGCGCCGTGCTTTGCCTGGCGGGAACACTGGCCGCTGTTCCTCGTGCTGGTGCCGGCTTTTGCGGTGGTGATTTACCGGGCGGGCACGCAACCCCTGTTCGGCATCGATACGGTTTTCCGCTGGAATTATCTCGCCCAGCAGATGTTCGCCCGCGCTTCGCTCGGGTTCTATCCACCGGTCACGGTCAGCGACTATGAAGTCTACGCCTGGCCCGATGGCATCGCGCCCGCGGTCTCCGCCTTCTATTTCTGGTGCTACTCCGTGGCCGGCGCCGCCCGGCCGGGGCTGACCGCGGTCGGCGTGGTTTTCCAATATGTCCTGCTCGTCGCGGGCACGTTTGCCCTCGCGCGCCGGTTGTTCTCCGACCGGGCCGCGGCCTTTGCCTGCGCGCTGCTCGCCTGCTCGCCGGTCGTCTCCTGGGCCACGGCGATGGGCCAGGAAACCGGCCTGACAGCCCTCGCGCTGGTCGGCCTGCTGCTTTATCTGCCGCGGAACCGCGCGGAGGAAACGACCGGCGCGGTGGTCATCGCCGGCCTGGCGGCCGGACTCGGCGGCCTCGCGCGCGAGTATGGCCTCGCCTTCATCGCCTTCGGGTGCGCGCTGGCCGTGCTGCGCCGACTGTCAGCTCGCTCGCTCGTGATTTTCACCCTGACGGCCGCGCTCGCCGTCCTGCCGTGGTATCTGCGCAACTGGCTGCGCACGGGCAACCCCCTCTTCAATCTCGATGTCGCCGGATGGTTCCCCGTCAATCGCGCGCACGTTTGGCTGATGCAGAGCTACCAAGTCGAATTCGGCTGGGCCACCCAGCCGCTCGCCGCGTATCGTTTCCTGGTGGTCAACTGCCTGGCCGCGCTGCTCGGGGGCCTCGCCGGCATTTTCCTGGCGGGTCGTCCCGGGCGGGCTCTGCTGGCTGCCAGCGCCATCATCGTTTTTCTCTGGGCCACTTCGCTGGGTTACACCGCCGCGGGCTTCACGACTGCCATCCGCGTGTTGAACCCGGCGCTCGTGTTGGGCGCCGTGCTCGGCGGCGCGGCGCTGGCCCGCTGGCTGCCGGGAACGCGCCATCTCGCCGGGGTCAGTCTCGCGCTGGGACTTCTAGCCACCGACGCGGCGCTGCGGGCGCTCACGCTGCCGGGGACGGTTTACAAAATTCCGCCCGGGGACTGGCTCACCGCCGGCGGGGCGGTGCATGCCTACCATGCCCGCCCGATTTATGCCCAGATCGCGCAACTCGCCGGCCCCAAACGCATCCTCGTGCTCGGACCCAACGCCCAGCTCACGCTCCGCGGCGCCCGCACGGTTCCGCTGTGGAGTCCCGACGTCGCCTTCCTGTTCGATCCCCGTTTGAAGCCCGCCCAAACCGCCGCCCTGCTCCGCCAAGCCCAAATCGGTTTCATCTTCCTCAACCGCGGGCCCGCCAATGAACGCTACCTGGTGCGCAGCCCGTATTTTCGCGACCCTGGCGACACGTTGCGCGTCGTCATGCAGGACGGGGACATGCTATTGCTGAAAATCGTGGACCCTTCCTGATTCCAAGAGCCCACCCTGCCATGTTAATGGAGCTTCTCTTCTGCGTCCTACTTTTCCTTGTCGTGACCTTCGGATTGGCTTGGCCGCTCGTTGCCCGGCTCACGCTAGAAAGCGGGGAAAAACTGGTCGCCGCCGCGATCTTGTCCTGGCTGGGGATCTATCTGGGCGCCTTTGCCCTCTACCTCACGCACCTGCCCGCAGTCGCCTGCTGGATCCTGCCGGCCCTTGCTTGCGTCGGTTTCGTCACCACGGGGCGCACTCTCATCGCGGAGCTTCGCGCCCCCGAACCGCGCGCCCTGCTGACGGGACAACTCCTGGTGACTGGTTGGTGCCTGGGGTGGCTGTGGTTCATCTCCAGTTACACCGGCGGCGGCTGGACGAGTGACTGGTTCGAGCACTGGGAACGCACGTTGTTCTTTGTCGATCGCTGGCCGACCGACTCCCTGTTCCTCGGCGTCTACGCCCTGCCCGCGCGCCCGCCACTGGCCAACCTCGTGACCGGGTTCTTCCTCGAGCTCACCCAGCGGAATTTTGCCCACTACCAGCTGTTCACGCTGCTGCTCAACACGCTTGCGTTCCTCCCCGCCGCGCTGCTGGTGCGCCGGTTCAGCCGGCCGGCCGGACTCGCCGGCCCGTCCGGAAGCCAGACGGCCGTGGCCGTGCTGGCCGTGCTGCTGATGCTGAATCCCTCCTTCGTGGAGAACGCGACCTTCGCTTGGACAAAGCTCACCGCGGTTTTCTTCATCCTCGCCGGCCTGTATTTCTTCCTCCGCGCGCTCGATCCCTCCCCGCCGCGCGCCGCCGGCCCGCTCTGCGCAGTGGCCTTCGCCGCGGCGCTTCTCACCCACTATTCCGCCGGGCCCTACGTGCTGCTGTTGGCGATCGCCTGGTTCCTCCTGCAACGTGGCCGCTGGAGCGCGGTGGGTTTCTGGCGCCAAACCGGCGTCCTCGCGGTCCTCGGCGGCCTAGTGCTCGCGACGTGGTTCGCCTGGTCGCTGGCCGTTTACGGCGCGCACACGACGCTGCTTTCCAATTCCAGCGTGACCGTGAAGGACGTGCACTCCGGCAATCAGCTGCTGCGGGTCGCCCTCAATCTCCGTGATACGATCGTCCCGCATTTCCTGCGTCCGCTCGACGGCGCCCTGATCGCCCAATCCAGCCGCTGGGGCTACTGGCACGACTGGTTTTTCCAGCTGTATCAGGTCAACCTGTTCTTTGTCTTCGGCAGCGTCGCCTGGCTGGTTCTCCTCCGCGAACTCGCGCGCGGCTGGGGCGCGTCGCCCGCGGTAAGCCGGTGGTTCTGGGCGCTGTTAACGGGCGGGGTGATTGTCCTCGGCGTCGCCGTGCATGGTGCGCGCGACCTTTGGGGCCTGGCGCACATTTGCCTGCAGGCGTTGCTCGTGCTGGGCCTTGCCTACCTCTCGGCACGCTGGACCATGCTCGCCCGCGCGTGGCGGATCGTGCTGGTCGCGGGCGCCGCGGTGGACTTCCTCCTCGGTATCGCGCTGCACTTTGCGGTGCAAAGTTACGTGCTGGACCGCTGGCTGGCGCCGGACCGCACGCCCGAGGCGATCCTGCGCAGTTACTCGGAATCGTCCCTGATGAACGCCGAGGCCAAGATGATTCACCATCTCGGGTTCTTCCACGACGCCTTTGGCTTCCCTGCCGCGGGCGTCCTGGTGTTCCTCGCCGGCATCCTGCTCCTGGCCCTCGTGGGCACCCGGAATCGCGCTCGCACCGCATGACGTCCTGGCTGTCGCAACGGCTCCATCCCCCGGCTCCCGCGCCCGCACCCGCGCGCGACTTCGCCCTCGAGGGCATGCGCGGACTTTGCGCCGCGCTTGTGGTCTATGCCCACCTCTTTCTGCCGATCCGGGTCCTCGACCCGGCGTGGTCGCCTTCGCCGCGTTTCTCGTGGTTCAACCTCGGCTATGCCGCGGTCCTCTTCTTTTTCGTGCTCTCAGGCTACGTCATCGGGCTCGTCACGACCGAACCGGCCACGGGTCCGGGAGTCCGGCGCTACGTCCTGCATCGCGCCGCACGATTGCTGCCGCTCAACACCGTGGCCGTGCTGGTCTGCGGCCTGCTGTTGGCCTGGCCGGCGTGGAAAATCGTGACCGGCAATTTGCTGCTGCTGCAAAACGACGAGCCGTATCCCCTGCTGGGAAATTTTCCCGTGCTGGAGGACAACCCCAACCTCTGGAGCCTGAACTACGAGGCGGTCTTCTATCTCGGCTTCGTCGTCCTGTGGTGGCGGCGATCGCGGGTGGGCTGGTTGCTCAGCCTGCTGGTCGTATTGGTCGTCGCACACGCCGTGGGTTTGCCAGTGCCGCGGGTGTTCGCACGCTACGCCTGCGGGGCACTTTTCTGGGTCGCCGGCCTGATGGTCGCGTGGCTCACGCCGCCCCGTGATGCGAACGCGCCGCGCACGGCGTGGCCGGCCGCGGGCCTGATCGCCTACGCCATCTGGACCTTCGCGCCGCTGCGCACGATTCTGCTGCAGCTTCACCTCTTCAACTGGGTCTGGCCCGGTCCCACCCCGATCTCGCCGCACCGGTGCGATTTTCTCCCCGCCTGCGTTTGGCTGCTGCTGGCTCTCTCCGGGCGGGCGCCCCGCCTCCAACGAAGCTTCGGCTGGATCTGTTGCGCACTCGCGGTCGCGGGAGCGGCGAGCCGCGTCTGGGTGGGCGAATGGCGGGAAGTCGATACGGTCGCTGCGGTGGCGTTGGTGGCCGCTGGTGCGCTCCTGCACCGCCCCTGTTCGCTCCGCCCCATGGAATGGCTCGCCCCGCTGGGCGCGGTTTCGTTCGGCCTCTACATCATCGCCGCACCGCTGCAGCTCGGCCAGCGGGTCCTGTTTCCCACGTTCGCCGGGTCGGGCCTGACGTTCTCCGTGCGACTTGTCGCCGTGGTGGCAGTCGTCGCCGGCGCCGCCTGGGTGCTCGAGCGGCGCATCGCCCCGCCCGTCGGTCGCTGGATCCGGCGGCTGGGCGCGCCG
>Ga0316219_1000752_pt1 | contig 40347 bp, 33 predicted proteins | sample TBH18003PmetaG_FD_203635 | JGI IMG/M metagenome (GOLD analysis project Ga0316219, IMG submission 203635) | Freshwater microbial communities from Trout Bog Lake, Wisconsin, USA - TBH18003P | ecosystem: Environmental > Aquatic > Freshwater > Lake > Hypolimnion/Profundal zone | place: USA...
CGAGCCCTGTGGGTTGCACGCTCGCGTGCAACGTTGCGCACGAGCTCGCAACCCACGCCGGGCAAGGCGGGGTCAGCGACCCCGCCCTACAATCAAGCCGATCGATCCGGCCCCATCTGCCATCTGCCATCTCCCATCTCCGCCGCGGCGGATTGCCGGCTTTGCCGCGGCTGTTCATCCCCGGCCCTCCACAAGTTCGCTCGCCATCGCGGCCCATTCCCAGAGGCGCTGGGGCTTCCGGGCCACGGTCGAGATGTCCTTCAACACGATCTCCACGTGCCCGCCGCGCGTGCAGTCGAGCATGTGCTTCAGCTCTTCCCGCGCCTTCGGCAGGTCCCAGCCGTCGGTGGCAAAATGCGCGGGGTTGGGCTTGTAGCTGAAAACGTAGTCCGCCCCGACGGCTTTCGCCCCGCGCTCGACGTTGATGCGATAGTTCATCGACACCTTCCGGAGGTTCGGGATGCGACGGAGAATCTCCATCTTGGTGTCCAGCACCTCGCAGCAGCCGTAATAGACGAGACCCCAGCGCTTGAGCCACGGCACGTCGTGCCGCAGCGCGAACTCCCAGTGCATCTCGGGCGAGACCTCGGTGAAAATCTGGGCGTTGGAACAGCCCCAGAGATGCCCCGCCGTCGGATGATCCGGGTTGAAACCGGCCTTCGGCAGCTCGCTCGAGTAGCCATACGCGCCGGAACCGATGCGGCAGTTCGTGGTGTTCAGCGCCAGGAGGTTCAGCGCTTCCATCTGGTCGAGCTCCTTCAAGCAACACTCCACGATGCGGTCCACCGCGGCGTTGATCACCTCGGGCTGCTCGATCAGGTCCATCAGCGCCTCCTGCACGCCATACCACATCACGAGGTTGTCCCACGGCGTGAACCAGTAGTTGTCGCGCTTCTGCTCGCGCACCGGCATGACGCCGCCAAACACCTCGTTCATCGCGGCCAGGCGGGCGGCGGTCTCCACGCGGTCCACGGTCACGATGGGATCCTTGATCTTTGCGATGTCCTTCAGGCAGGTGATCTGCGGCTCAAAGTGCTGCGAGCTGATGCCGCCGTCGGTGATGTTGAGCAGTTCGCCCTGCCGCAGGATGCCGAAGCCCGTCGTGCGCCAGCTGATCGGGCATGGCAGGTAGTCGCTGACGATCATGTCCACCGGCAGGTGCCGCCATTGGTAAAGCGTGCGGCGGAGCTCCACCTCGAACTCGCGGGCCCACGGGGCGCGGCACTGGACCTTCAGCTCGTCCGTGTCCGCGCTGAACTCATGCCACGGCGCTTCCGTGATCCAGATCATCGGCCGGACCGACTTCAGGTCGTTCATGCGCCGCCAGAGCTCCGCCTTCTCGCGCTGCACCGGCAGGGCCGCGATGATGGCGACCTGCTCGGCGAGGCCGCGCAGGATGTCACGGTCCGCGGCATGGACCGGGAAAACGGAGGGCGCTGCAACGGGGGCGGGCATGGTCAGGAACGGGCTTTGGCGGGCGCGAGCTTGTCCCAGGCGGAGAACACCGCGCGGACGTTTTCGGGGCGGGCCGCGGGGCCGAATTCGCACTGGGCGATGCAGCCGCCGTTGCGCCAGAGATGCTGGTGCACGCGGCGGACGGCGGCCTCGTTGTCGGCCGGCGTGCCGTCGGGCAGCAGGTGCTGTCGATCGATCTCGCCCCAAAACGTGATCTTGCCGGCAAACGGGGCGAGAGTCTCCGGGCCCATGCAGAACAGCTGCGAATTGACGGCGTCCATGCCGATTTCGACGAGGTCCGGGTAGATCGCCGCGATGTGCCCGTCGGAGTGCATGAACAGCTTCTTGCCGTGCTGGTGCGCGATCTGCACGTAGTCGCGATACATCGGCTTGAACAGCTGGCGCCAGAGCGCCGGCGCGATCAGGAGCGAGCGCTGCGAGCCCCAGTCATCCATGAACCGCAACGCGTCCACGTCGGTGCGCGCCCACGTCTCGAACACCTCGCAGTAGAAGGCGTGCATCTCGCGCATGAACTCCAGCAGTTCCCGCGGCAGCTCCGCCAAGTCGAGGTAGAGGTCCTCCGAGCCGCGCAAGAACTGCAGCTGCTCGAACGGCCGGGGGCAGGCGGCGCAAAACGTGAATTTCGACGTCGCGGCGCAGTCGCGGTTGACGGCGTCGCGGTCCACGGTGAGCCACTCGCGCGGCACGTGGATGCGCCGGCGGTCGGAGGCCCAGTCGCGCACAAGCGGTTCCTTCACCTCGCCGATGACGCCGCGCTGGATGTTGATGAAGGTGCAGCCCCACTCGTCGGTGAATTCGCCGATGATGTGCGGGTTGCCGCGGGTCACGGCGGTCTGGCGCTCGTGGCCGGAGATGGCGGTGAAATCGGAGGGAAAATCCCGTTCGAGCGCTTTGAGCTCCTCCGGGAATTTCTCCGCGGCGATCGGCAGCACCCACAGGTCGCGGGGCGCGCGGGGTGGCCCGGCAAAGGCCAGTGACTGGAGCACGATTTCTCGGGATGTAGCGCTCATAATAGGAAGGTAGAGGGAAGAAGGATGAAGGAAGAGGTGTCGGAGATGGGTTTCTTAACTCTGCCTTCTTACATCTTACTTGGTTCTCACGGCAGCATCAGCTGGTCGATATAGGCGTCCTCGAAGCCGGGCTGCAGGTTGAGCTCGATGGATTCCAAGCGCGCGCAGGCGCCCGACATTTCCGCGAGCAGGTTGCGGTCGTTGAGCGCGAGGAATGCGCCGCCGAGCGAGGTGTTGCCCACGACGTGGATCTGCGCCGGCGTAAAGCCCGGGAGCAGGCCGCCGCCAATGGCGTGGTCGAGCGAAAGGTGCATGCCGAAACCGCCGGCGAGGTAGAGCGTCTTCACGTCGGACGCGGCCACGCCCAGCAGGTTCAGCAGCGTGTTGATGCCGGCGGCAATCGCCGCCTTGGCTTGGAGCAGGCGCGCAATATCCACCTCCGAGATCCACACCGGCCCCGAGGTGCCGTGCGCGGAGAGCTGGAGCTTGCGGCCATACTCGTCCGCCTGCACGCGCGGCCCGGCGCTGGCGATGAAGGCCTCAGAGAAACGCCCATTCGCCTGCACAATCCCGGTCCGCCGCCCCTCCCACAGAAAATCGACGTAGGCCGAGCCGCAGATGCCGATCGGTTTGGCCGCGCCGCCAATCACGCCCAGTTCCGCGTGGAACGGCGACGCCTCCAGCCGGATGCGCTCGATGGCGCCCTTCACCCCGCGGGTGCCGCTGGAAAGTCCCGCGCCCTCGAAGGCCGGCCCCGCGGCCGTGGCGCAGCCCACGAGGCGATCGCCGACCTTGGCGATAATCTCGCCGTTGGTGCCGACGTCCACGAGCAGCACGGGGCCCTCGTCGTAAAGCATGCCCGTCGCCACCATCCCCGCCGCCAAGTCCGCGCCGACGTATGCCGCCGGTCCGGGCAACAGGTGAACCTTCGCCTTGGCGCCGCCAAATTCCAGACCGAGCTCCTTCGGCGCATATATCCGGTGATCGAGGAAAACCGCCCTGAACGGATGCACGCCGAGCGGACTCGGATCCACGCCCGCCAACAGGTGCTGCATCGTGGTGTTGGCCGCGACGGTCATCACGCCGACATCCCCCAGCGCCACGCCGGCTGCCTGGCACGCCTCGGCCAAAAGGGGCTGGATCGTCTCCACCGCCACCGCCCGCTGCAGTTGCTGCACGGCTGCGGGCCCCTGGCTGCACATCTGGATGCGTGTGAGCACGTCCTCGCCGAAGCGGATCTGTGCGTTGAACGCCGACGCCTCGCTGAGCACCTTGCCGGTCTTCAAGTCGGACAGCAGCAGCGCCACCGTGGTGGTGCCCACGTCCACCGACGCACCGAGCCGCGCTTCGGCGTCGAGCGGGTCGTGCGCCCACGGGACGTTGATCTTGAACTCAGAGACGATCGCAGGCTCGTGCTTCAGCAGCGAACGCGCCGGCAGCGTCACCGTCACGTCATCCTTGCCCGTCAACCGCAACTGGCAGGAGCGCAGGCGGTCGTCGGGACCCGGCCCAACGGTCGTGCCATCCGGGCGCTGCAAGGTCCCGGCCCGCAACCCGACTTCGCAGCCGCCACACAGCCCGCGGCCGCCGCAGCGGGTGTTGAGCGGATGCCCCCGGTGGGCCAGCAGCTCGGAAAGGGGCAGACGGACGTCGGCGGCGCTGACGCCGACCTCGACTGGGCCGTCGGGCGTTTCGAGCTTGAGACGCGGGTTCATGGGGCCCGCCCTTCGGTGCGGCCCGTGAGGGATCCGAAGGAGGCCAGTGAGCCAACTAATACCAAAATGTTATATAAATTGGGCATTGGGAGCGGGGTGCGGTCCGTGGGGTCTTCCCATGCTTACCAGCATAAACCACCCACCCCTAGGCCTGACAAAGCGCGCTTCATGTAAAAAATGGGAATACTTTTGTGCATAACGGGTTGGGCGTGGTGTTCGCATTTACAACCCCCTCTCCAACGCCTTAGAAAGTGGCATGCCCCAATTATCCGAACTGACCGCCGCCGTGGCCGCAGGTAAGCGGACCGACACCGTGCGACTCACCCAGGAACTCCTCGCGGCCGGCTCTGCCCCGCAAGACATCGTCGAAAAGGGGCTGGTCCCCGGGATGGCGATTGTCGGTGAGCAGTTTAAGAAAAACGAGATCTTCGTCCCGGAGATGCTCGTCGCCGCGCGCGCGATGAAGGAGGCCCTGAAGCTGCTCGAGCCGCTGCTGGCCAGCGCGGGCATCAAGCCGAAATACACCGCCATCATCGGCACCGTGCAGGGCGACCTCCACGACATCGGCAAGAACCTCATTTCCATGATGTGGCGCGGTGCGAACTTCGCCGTCATCGACCTGGGCACCAACGTGAGCGCCGACAAATACCTGGCCGCCGCGAAGGAGCACAACGCCAACCTCGTTGGCCTGTCCGCCCTGCTGACGACCACGATGCCCGCGATGAAGGACACCGTCCGGGTTCTCAAGGCCGCCGGGCTCAGCACCAAGATTATGGTCGGCGGCGCGCCGATCACCCAGGCTTTCGCGGATGAGATCGGGGCCGACGGCTACGCCGCCGACGCCGGCACGGCCGTCGACATCGCCAAGAAACTCGTGGGTCAGGCGGCTTAAGCCGCCGACCTGCTTCCGGGCCTCCATGAGGTGCGGACATGATTTCCACCACCATGACCGGGTGCGAACGCGTCAACCGCATGTTCGCGCGGCAGGACCAGGACCGCATCCCGCGGTGCGACACCTTCTGGCCTGAGACGATCACCCGCTGGCAACGCGAGGGACTCCTCTGGGACCACGAGGACGCGCTGCTCTTTCTGCAGAGTGACTTTCAGCCGCTGTGCTGGTCATGGCCCGCGCCGTTTCCGCAGCAGAAAGACCTGATCACGCAGGATGCCGAGACCGAAACCTACCGTGACGCCTGGGGTGGTGTGGTCCGGTATTGGAAGGGCCGCTCCGGCACGCCGGAGCACGTGGGCTTCGGCTGCGACTCCCGCGCGGTCTGGGACAAGATTTATCGCCCCGCCCTGCTGGCCGCCCCGCTGCAGGTGAATCCGAAGCTCTCCGCGCTGCGCTACCAGAAGGGTCGTGAACTCGGGCGGTGGACGCATCTCAGCGGCGTCGAGGGCTTCGAAGCCCTCCGCAAGCAGATCGGCGACGAGGCCTTCCTGGTCGCCATGATCGAGGATCCCGACTGGGTGCACGACATCGTGAAGGTGCACACGGACGTTGTCCTCCGCACCTTCGACGCCGTCCTGGCCGAGGGCATCAAGCCCGACGGGCTTTGGATCTACGGCGACATGGCCTACAACCACGCCACGATCTGCTCGCCCGCCATGTATCGCGAGTTCGTCTGGCCGCACCACAAGCGCATGGCCGATTGGGCGCACGCGCGGGACATGCGCGTCATCTATCACACCGACGGCCGCGTCAGCGGCGTCCTCGACCTCTACATCGCCGCCGGCTTTGACTGCCTCCAGCCCATCGAGGCCAAGGCGGGCATGGACATCCGCGAGTTCGCGCCCACGCATGGCGACCGCCTCGCGATGTTCGGCAACATCGACGTCATGAAGATGGCGACGAACGACCTCGCGCTCCTCGAGGAGGAAATCCGCACCAAGTTCGCCGCCGGCATGGCCACGCGCGGCTACGCCTACCACTCCGACCATTCCGTCCCACCGCAAGTGAGCTGGGACACCTACCGCGCGATCATCGGCTTCATCGACCGCTACGGGAACTACTGAACTTCATGTCCACCCCGGCCATCACCCCCTTTCTGCCCAAGTGGCGCGGCTCGCTCACCGACCGCGCCCGTTTCCAGCGCCAGATGCACCGCCAGCCGGTGGACCGGTGTTTCAACATGGAATTCGGGTACTGGGATGACAACTTCAAGCTCTGGCCGATGTTTCGGGACCACGGTATCACCAACAACAACGACGCCGACATCTTCCTGAATTTTGACCGCACCGCGGTGGTCGGGTCGCACTGGATGTACCCGACGTTCCCGTACGAGGAGATTTCCCGCACCGCTAACACGCGCGTCATGCGCAACGGCGACGGCCTTCTTGCCGAGGTGCCGCTCGACGGCCACGACACGATCCCCCACTTCCTCGACTCGAGCGTCAAGACGCCCGACGACTGGAAACGCGTGAAGGAGGAGCGCTTCGATCGCCGCCATCCCGACCGCAAGGCCGACGTCGCCGCCATCCTGCGCGACCACCCCGCCAACCGCGACTATCCGCTCGGCGTCTGGTGCGGCTCCATGATCGGCAAGGTGCGGGACATGCTCACCGTCGAGGGCCTGGCGTATGCCGTGTTCGACTATCCCGAAATGGTCGAGGACATCGTCGAGACGTCCTGCGTCCTGGTGGAAGACTTTCTCGATGCCGTGCTGCCGCACGTCGCGTTCGACTACGCCGCCGGCTGGGAAGACATCTGCTACAAGAGCGGCCCACTCGTCTCCGTGGGCTTCTTCCGCGACGTCGTCGTGCCGCGCTACAAGCGCATCAGCAACAAGCTCCGCGCACACGGCGTGGACATCTGGTGGATCGACTGCGACGGCGATGTCCGGCCGCTGATCCCACATTTCCTCGCCGGTGGCGTGAACACGATGTTCCCGTGGGAAGTCAACGGCTCCGGTCATCCGGGCGAGTCGCTCGACCGCTGGGGCCCGGAGCTGCGCATCATGGGTGGCGTCGACAAAATGGCCCTCGGCCGCGGCCGCGCCGCGATCCGCCAGTGGGTCGGGTCGCTCGTCCCCTACGTCGCCGCCGGCGGCTTCATCCCCTTCTGCGACCACCGGTGTCCGCCCAACGTCGATCCGGACGATTACCTCTACTACCTCAGGCTGAAGGAGGAGTTGTTCGGCATGCGTGCCTGACCCATCCAGCCGCCTCCCAATCGAAAATCGAGATTCGAAAATCGAAAATTCCATGACCTCCCGCGAAAAAGTCCGTCGTGCGCTCCGGCATGAAGCCGGCCCCGTGCCCGTGGACTTTGGCAGCACCGGACTCACGAGCTTCCACGTCAGCTGCGTGGCCGCGCTGCGGGAGCATTACGGCCTGCCGCGCCACCCGGTGAAGGTCTGCGAGCCGTTCCAGATGCTCGGCGAAGTTGAGGACGACCTCGCGAACGCCCTCGGCTCCGACTGCATCGCCGCCAATGGCCGCGGCACCATGTTCGGCTTTCCTAACGAGGGCTGGCATGAATGGCGCACGCCGTGGAACCAGGTCGTGCTCGTGCCCACGGGCTTCCGCACCCGCCAGAGCGCGGCCGGCGACGTCTATCTTTTCCCCGAGGGCGACACCTCCGTGCCGGCCAGCGGGCACATGCCGGCCAGCGGGTATTTCTTCGACGCCATCGTGCGGCAGCCGCCGTTCACCGAGGAACAACTCGACCCGGCGGACAACTGCGAGGAGTTCAAATTGCTCGGCGCCGATGATGTGGAGCACTGGGAGCGCGAGTTCGCGCGCGTGCGCGGCGACAAGCGGGCGATCGTCTCCGGCGTCGGCGGCATGGGTTTCGGCGACATCGCCCTCGTCCCGGCTGCGTTCCTTAAGCACCCCAAGGGCATCCGCGACGTCGGCGAGTGGTATATCTCCCTCGTCGAGCGCCGCGACTACATCCACCACATCTTCGACTACCAATGTGAGATCGCGCTGAGAAATCTCGCGACTTATGCCGCGCTGGCCGGCGACACCATCGACGTGCTGGTGGTCTGCGGCACGGATTTCGGCACGCAGAATTCGCAGTTCTGCTCGGGCGCGACGTTCGACGAGCTCTTCGCGCCGTATTACCGCCGCGTGAACGACTGGGTGCACCAGCACACGACGTGGAAAACCTTCAAGCACTCGTGCGGCGCCGTCCGGCCGTTGATCGACCGGTTCATCGACGTGGGCTTCGACATCCTCAACCCCGTCCAATGCTCCGCCAAGGACATGGATCCCCTGCGGCTCAAGGCGGATTTCGGCAGCCGCATCGTCTTCTGGGGCGGCGGCGTGGACACGCAGCAGACGCTGCCCTTTGGCACCCCGGAGCAGGTGCGGGCCCAGGTCACCGAGCGGCTCAAGGCTTTTTCCCCCGGCGGCGGATTCGTGTTCAACACCATCCACAACGTCCAGGCGCGCACCCCCGTGGCCAACATCGTGGCCATGGTCGATGCCGTCCGCGACTTCAACGGCGCCGCCGTCTGATCCTATGGCCAAGCGCAATCATCACTTTTCCTTCGCCGCCGCGAGCGCTCGTTACGACGCGTGGTGGCTGGGCCAGCGGCTCGACCGCCCGCCCGTTTCACTTTGGGTGGAACCCCGGCATCCGGCGTCCGCCCCGCGTTCGAACCACGCGACGCTCCGTGATCGCTGGCTCGACGCGAAATTTCAGGTGGAGTCGGCCTACGCGCACCTCTCGCACAACCCCGCCTACGGCGACTGCGTGCCCTCGTTCTTCCCCAACGTCGGGCCGGACCTGGTGTCCACGCTCTTCGGCGCCGAACTGGTCTTCGGCGAGTCCACCAGCTGGTGCCAGCACACCGTGCATGAGCTCGCCGACTGGGAACGCTTCATCGCGACGCCGCCCGACTTCAACAATCCCTACTGGCAGGCCATCGAGGAGATGATCGCACTCGCCGCTGATCGCTTCGGCGGGAAGTTCTACGTCGCCCAACCCGACCTGCATGGCAACTACGACATCCTCGCGGGCCTCCGCGGACCCGAGGATCTCTGCCTCGACCTGATTGACGACCCGGAGCTCGTGCGCCGCGCCTGCTCGCACGCGAGTCGCGCCTACCTCGAGGCCTACCGCCGGGTTTACCAACGCCTCACCTCGCTCGGCCAGCCGTGCACCACCTGGTGCAGCTACCTGCACAACGGCCCGGCCTACATTCCGAGCTGCGACTTCCTTTGCCTCGTCTCCAAGGACATCGGCGAGGATTTCATCCGCCCCGCCGTGGAACAGGAAACCGCGCCGATGGAGCGGACCATCTTCCACCTCGACGGCCCCCAGGCGCTCCATCACCTCGACATGGTCCTGCGCCTGCCGCGCCTCAATGCCGTCCAGTGGGTTTTCGGCGCCGGCCATGGCCGCGCCTCGGATTGGCTCGAGGTGTATCGCACCTGCCGCCAGGCCGGGAAGGCCGTCCAGATTCTCGCCGAGGACGCCGCTGACGCGCTCCATGTGTTGCGCGAACTCGGCCCCGACGGCGTCTGGCTGCTCGTGGGCACACCGTTCAAGAACGCCAATCAAGCCACCGCCTTTCTCGAGGAGGTTCACGTTCTCTCCGCATGAACCCGCGCGTCGCCCTGCTCCGCTCGACCCTCGCCCGCCGGCCCCTGCTGGCCGACGGCGCCATGGGCACGCAGCTGCAGCAGCTCGGCCTTGCCCCCGGTGCCTGCGGGGAAATGTGGAACCTCGAGCAACCGATCCGCGTCCGCCAGGTGCATCGCAACTACGTCGCCGCGGGCGCCGACTTGCTCACGACGAACTCCTTCGGCGGCACGTCCTACATCCTCTTCACCCACGGCGCCGGCGCGCGGGTCCGGGAAATCAATTTTGCGGCCGCCCAGCTGGCCCGCGACGTCGCGGGTGACCGCGCGTGGGTGCTCGGTGACATGGGCCCGTTCGGCGGCATGTTCGAGCCCTACGGCGAGGGCGATCCCGCCGAGGTGAAAGTCGCCTTTCGCCAGCAGGCCGCCGCGTTGCTCGAGGGCGGCGCCGATGCGCTGCTCATTGAAACCATGTCCGACCCAGTCGAAGCCGTGCTGGCCATCGAGGCGGCGCGCGCCGCCGGCGCGGGCTGCATCTTCGCCACGTTCGCCTTTCAGAAGTCCGCCACGGGTTTCGCCACGATGATGGGCGTTTCCGTGGCCGCCGCCCTCGCGCCCGTCCTCGCCGCCGGCGCCGACGTCGTTGGCGCCAACTGCGGCACGGAACTTTCGCTCGAGGATTACGTGAAGCTCACCGCCGAGCTGGTCGCCGCCGCTGGTGGCCGCCCCGTCATCGTCCAGCCCAACGCCGGTTCCCCGCGCTTCGCGAACGGCAAAATTTCGTACGACGTCACGCCCGAGCAGTTCGCGGCGGCCGTCCCCCGCCTCCTCGCCGCGGGCGCGCGCGTGGTCGGAGGCTGCTGCGGCACCACGCCCGCCCATATCACCGCCATGGCCGCGGTTCTGCCGCGATGAACGCCCGCGAAAATTTCCACGCGATGATGTCCGGCGGACGCGCCGAGTGGCTGCCGCTGAACCTGCCCGTCACGCCCCCGGTCGCCGACTTGATCGAGGAGCGCACCGGTGTGCGCAACTCGGAGTTGGCGTTCGAAACGGACTTCGGCTTCGAGTGGGTCGGCTACAACGAGGACCCCGCGCGCTGGAAAGCGGCGCTCGCGGAAATCGGCTGTCAGCTGCCCCATAACGTCGAGCTGGGGCCGTTCTGCATCGCGCACGTCGAGCCGCCCAAGGGCACCCTCGGCAAGGCCTACCATTTCCGCACCATGCTGCACCCGCTCGAGAAGATCACGAGCGTCGCCCAGCTCGAGAAACTTCCCTGGCCCGACACCTCGGATCCGGCCCACTATACCGTCGTCCAGCACCGCATGCGCCAGATCCACACGCGCGGCAAGGTCGCCTTCGCCGGGCTGGAGTGCACCGCGTTCGAGGCGGCGTGGTATGTCCGCGGCATGGACAACCTCTTCCAGGACCTCGCCGAGGGCAACAGCATCGCCGACTGGTTGCTCGATTACTTTACCACACGCTCGATCAACGTCGGCCGCGCGTTTGCCCGCGCCGGCGTCGACGTGATTGGTCTCGGTGACGATGTCGGCATGCAGACTGGCATGCTCCTCTCCGTCCCGATGTGGCGGAAGCACCTCAAGCCCCGCCTCGCCAAGGTCATCGCCGCCATCCGCGACGCCTCGCGCGGCGGCAAGGTCTGGGTACATTACCACTCCGACGGCGACATTATGCCGATCGTCCCGGAGCTCATCGAGGTCGGCGTCGACATTCTCAACCCGGTGCAGCCCGAGTGTATGAACGCCGGCGAAATCGCCCGCCGCCACGGCCACCAGCTTGGGCTCAGCGGCATGGTCGGCACGCAGACCACGATGCCCTTCGGCACACCCAACGACGTCCGCCGCCGCGTCCGCGAGATTGCCGCGCTTCACCTCCGCCGCGAGCACCCCGCCCGCGTGATGATCGCGCCCACGCACGTCCTCGAGCCCGATGTCCCGTTCGAAAACATCCTCGCCCTCGTCGACGAGGTGAAATCAATCCGCTTCGCCTGAACCCCTTTTTTCCGCTGTAACTTCAACCCAACTAAAATCACCCACATCATGAAAAAGTCCCACGTCATCCTCGCGCTCGCGCTCATCGCCGCCGCCGCCGCCTACCGGGTCGGCGCGGTGTTCGTCCCCGAATTGTCCAACCTCTCGCCCATCATGGCCCTGGCCTTCTGCGGCGCCGCCTACCTCGAGCGCCGCGCCCTCTGGCTCGTGCCGTTCGTGGCTCTGGTGGCCAGCGACCTGTGGATCGACCGCTACTATGCCACGCAATACGGCTACACGTGGGAGCTGAGTGGCGCGATGCTCCGCATCGCCTGCTTCGCCGCCGCGATCGGGGTCGGCGCCTTCGTGGCCCGCCGCCGCACTGCGTTGAACCTCTTCAGCGGCGCCCTCGGCTGCTCAATCCTGTTCTACCTCGTCAGCAACACCGCCGCCTGGCTCGGTGACGCCTACTACGTCAAGACCACCGCCGGCTGGTGGCAGGCCATGACGGTTGGCCACACCGAGTATCTCCCGACGCTGTGGTTCTTCCGCAACACCCTGATCGGTGACCTGCTCTTCACTGGAGTCTTTGCCCTCGCGATGTCGAAGGCCCGCGTCACGCGGACCCAGACTGCGTGAGGGTTGGGTTGTGTTCACAGGCAGGGGCCGGTCGAGGGACCGGCCCCTTTTTTGTGCCCGGAAATAATCCTCGGACGTTGCCCGCGAATCGCGCGGATGACGCTGATTCGTTCGGCAGTTGGTAGCTGCGAGCGTGAGCGAGTGGCCGGCTAGCCACTCGCTCACGCTCGTAGCTACCGGAATTGATCCGCGACATCCGCGCAATCCGCGGGAGAGATTTCTACTTCCCCAGACCCGCCCGCAACACGTCCAGCGTGCCTTCGCCGACCGCGGTCGACATCAGGTAAACGCCCGCCCAGCCACCGCGCACCAGGGTCTCGATCTGCTCGGCGGCGATGTCGCGCCCGACCTTCGCCTGGTCCGCCACACTCGTCTTCGCCGCGATCCGCTGGATGAGAGCCGTTGGAATTACCACGCCCGGCACCTGCGCCATCCGCTGCGCATGCTCGAGGTGGGCCAGCACCATCACGCCGATCAGGAAGGGAACTTTGCCGCGGAATTTCTCCAGCGCCGCCACCGGTGCCTCGTGGAAGACCGGCTGCGTCATGATGTAGTCCGCGCCCGCGTCGATCTTCTCCTGCAGCCGCCGGAACTCCCGCGCGGCATCCTGCGCCTCCGGCTCCACCCCGGCCCCGATCGTGAAATGCGTCTGCGGCCGTTCCTGCTTGCCCAACGGGACGCCGCCGAAATCCACGCCCGCGTTCAGGCAGGTCTGCGTCAGCCGGATCATGCCCACCGAGTCCAAGTCGAACACTGCCGCCGAGCGCGGATACGTCGGTGACATCTTCGGCGGGTCGCCCGTCACAAACAGCACGTTGTGGATGCGGTTGTGATGGTAGCCGACCAGCCGGCTCTGGATGCCCATCAGGTTCACGTCCCGCGCGGTAAAATGCGGAATCAGCTCCACTGCATCTCCCGTCGCCGCCGTCCAGCCCAGCCGCGAGCGGAGCACCGAGATGAAATCGCCCGGCGTGATCAACGGGATGCCGCGCGAGCCGTCCGTGAAATCCACCGCGTCGATCAGCCCGCTCGCCGCGACCTTGCCGAGCAGTTCCACCTTGCCCGTCATCACGCGCTCGTCCGTCCCGCGCGGCGGCAGCGACTCGATGCTGACGACGAATTTGCCGTCCTTGAGCTTTTGGGAGAACCGTCCATTCCGCCGCTTCTCCGCGTCGCCCACCGGCGGCGGGGTGGCGAATTTCGCCGCGCTCGCCATAACGCGCTCACCGACGCGACGCGATTGCAGGTAATTGTGCATCTCCTGGATGTGCGGCGGGTGCATCTCGCAGCAACCGCCCAGCAGGCGCACGCCGAGATCGGAGAAATTGCGCGCCAGCTTCCCCGCCAGCTCGGGATTCACCGACGTCATCAGCCGGTTGCCGATGCGCTGGAATCCGCCGGCGTTCGGCATCACCACCAGCGACAGCGCGCCCGAGCGCACCACCGGCGCGTCCTTCGCCGCCGCCACGAACGCGCTGGCATCCCATGGCGCGCAGCAGTTGACGCCCGCGACCGAGACCCCGAGGAACGCCATCCGGTTGACGAACTCGACTGGGTCGGGCTCCAGCGGTTTCAGGCCATCACCCGGGAGCACCATCATCTCCGCGATGATCGGCGGCATCCCCGGCAGCGACTTGATCAACTTGACCAGCAATTCCAGCTGAGCCTGCGAGCTGAATGTCTCCAGCAACAGCGCGTCTGCGCCGGCCGCCGCGAGGGCCTCGACCTGTTCGCGATAGCAGTCCGCCACCGCCGACGCCGTCGTGAGCGGCACGCTCGTCGGCCCCACCGACGCCAGCACGAAGAACGGACCCTCGTCGCCGCGCTGCGCCTGGTGCCGCGCGATGGCCGCGCGTGCGACCTTCACGCCGGCGCGGTTCAGCTCTGCCACGCGCCCCTCCATCCCGAACGGCCGCAGTTGCTCGCGGTTCGCGCCAAAGGTGTTGGTCTTCAGGCAACGTGCGCCCGCGGCGAGGTATTCCTGGTGGATCGACTGGATCAGGTCGGCGTTCTCGACGTTGAACGCCTCATAGACGTGGTTGGATTCCGACAACCGCCCCGTGAGGTTGAACAAATACGACCCCATCGCCCCGTCCGCCAGGAGCGCCTGCGATTTCAGCGTGGTCAGGAAGTCCGCCATAAAAGTGCCGCGTTCAATACGTGGCCCCCGCAGCGAAGTCAAAGACGCTGCGGGTCATGGCACACCCGTAGGTCGGGCTTTACGCCCGATATGCCTTATCGGGGATAAACCCCGACCTACCCTGGCAACGGCTCAGAACAGCCCCACGATCTGCCCGTTGTCGTCGAGGTCGATCACCTCGGCGGCGGGGACTTTCGGGAGGCCGGGCATGGTCATGATCTCGCCGGTGAGGCAAACGATGAAACCCGCGCCGGCGGACAGCCGGGCTTCGCGGATCTCCACGTTAAAGCCGGTCGGCCGGCCGCGGAGAGTCGGGTCCGTCGAGAACGAATACTGCGTCTTCGCCATGCAGATCGGGAACTTCCCGTAGCCGGCTTTTTGCAGGTCCTCGAACTTCGCCTTCACGCTCGCGTTGGCCGTGATGTCCTTCGCGCCGTAAATCTTCTGCGCGATCGTGCGGGCCTTCTCCCAGAGCGGCATGTCGTCGGGATAAAGCAGCTGGAATTTCTTGTCCTTCTTCGACGTGGCCTCGATGACCGCGCGCGCGAGGTTTTCGGCGCCGGCGCCGCCGTCGGCCCAGTGCGTCGCAGGGACGGCCTTCACGCCAAGCTTGGCGCAGCGCGCCTCGATGACGGCGAATTCCGCATCCGTGTCCGACGTAAACCGGTTGATCGCGACCACCGCGGGCAGGTTGTAGCCGGCGATGTTCTCGAGGTGCTTCTCGAGGTTGACGAGACCGCGCTCGACGGCGGCGACGTTCTCGGTCTTGAGCTCCTTCTTGTCCACGCCGCCGTGCATCTTTAGCGCGCGGACGGTGGCGACAATCACCACCGCATCAGGCGCGAGGCCGGCGAAGCGGCATTTAATGTCCAGGAATTTCTGCGCGCCGAGGTCGGCGCCGAAGCCTGCCTCAGTCACGGTGTATTCGCCGAGGCTCATCGACAGCTTGGTCGCGAGCACGCTGTTGCAGCCGTGCGCGATGTTGGCGAACGGGCCGCCGTGCACAAACGCGGGGTTGTTCTCCAGCGTCTGCACCAGGTTGGGCGCTAGCGCGTCACGCAGCAGCACCGCCATCGCGCCGTTGGCTTTCAACTGCGCGGCCGTCACGGGCTTTTTCTCGCGCGTGTAGCCGACCACGATGCGGCCGAGGCGCTCGCGGAGCTCCTTCAGATCCTGCGAAAGACAGAAGATCGCCATGACCTCGGAGGCCACGGTGATGTCGAAGCCCGACTGGCGCACGGTGCCGTTGGCCACGCCGCCCATCCCAACCACGATCTCGCGCAGCGCGCGGTCGTTCATGTCCATCACGCGCTTCCACACGACGCGGTTCGGGTCGAGCCCGAGCGCGTTGCCGTGGGTGAGGTGGTTGTCCACCATCGCCGAGAGCAGGTTGTGCGCGGAAGTGATGGCGTGGAAATCCCCCGTGAAGTGCAGGTTGATGTCCTCCATCGGCATGACCTGCGCGTAACCGCCGCCGGCCGCGCCGCCCTTCACGCCAAAGCTCGGCCCAAGCGACGGCTCGCGAATGCAGACGATGGCGCGCTTGCCAAGACGGTTGAGGGCGTCACCGAGCCCCACCGTGGTCGTGGTCTTGCCCTCGCCCGCGGGCGTCGGCGAGATGGCGGTTACGAGCACCAATTTGCCCGCCGGCTTTTTCAGCTGCTCTTGGTAAAAACTCAGCCCGACCTTGGCCTTGTATTTCCCGTAATGTTCGAGCGCGTCGACCGGGATCTTCAGCTTGGCTGCGATCTGGTCGATCGGGAGCATGGTCGCTTGGTGGGCGATATCGATGTCAGAGGGGACAATTTTGGCGGACATGGTGGGGAATGGTTGAGGTGAAAAGGGGCTTCCCCTGGCTTGTCATCCTGAGCGCAGCGAAGGAACCAGTGGGATCCCGCGGCGGACTTCGATTCTATCCAAGTGGATTCTTCGCTGCGCTCAGAATGACAAATCCGGGGTAAGGAGTGGGTTGAGTGGGTCAGCTGGAGTAGTATTCCTGCACGCGCATGATCACGTCGAAGCCCTCGAGCTTCAGGCAATCGGTCAGGCACAGCATCGCGGGATGGTCGGGGGCGAGGACCTCATACTTGCGCTTCACCGAGCCGATCACGTGGTCCATGCCGAGCGGGACGGCCATCGTCAGGAACGCACTTTCGAGCGGCCCCTTCGTGGGCGAACCGTCCGCGCGTTTGGGCGGGAGCATGACGCTGAAATTACTCAGGCCGACGGACATATGCACGCCCTTAAGCGTCGGGTCGTTGCGGATGAGGTTGATCGCGCTCATCAGGCAGTGGAAACGGCCCTCGGAGTCGGCGCCGATCGGCGAAATCGCCGGGTCGATGATGCAATGGTTCACGGGAATGCCGTGCCGTGCCGCTTCTTCCACCAGCTCCCGCGCGGTGTTGTAGACCTGCGTCGCCGTGTGGTTCGGCTGGCTCACGCCGTGCTCGACGCGCTCGGACGCCAGCAGGATCGGCATGAACGGCGCAATCTTGCTGAGCTTGAACATCTCCCGGCGCGGCTGGGAAATCGAGTTGAGCACCGGCAGCCTGCCGCCCGCCTTTGCGGCATCGTAGGCGCGCAAACCGGCTTCCGCCATCACCGGGTCGGGGGTGTCGATCGAGATCGGCTTGCTGGTAACGCCCTGAACTTCGCGAATCATGTCGGCGAGGAAAGTGGCGGAGCGCGGGCCGACGTTGACGTCAATGTAGCCGGCGCCGCCGACGTCCTGGGACTTCGCGAGCTCCTTCAGGCCGGCGAGGTCATTCGCTTCGAAAAGCTTGTTGGTCGACGGCACCGAGTCGTTGATGGATTCGCCGATGATGGTGAGATTGGGGATAGGCATGGGGAGGAAAGTCTGAGGGTTGAAGGAAGAGGGAAGAAATAAGGTCGTCAGACCGGTTTCCGGGCCGGCGGCTCGTCTTTTGCGGACGCCTTGGGCGCGATCGCGACCTGGTGGTGGTCGCGGCCGAGGAAGTTGTTCGCCCAGCCGGAGGTGTGGCTGAGGGCGGCATTGGGGAAGACCGCCGGGCCTTCGATCATGTGGCGGGATTCGCCGTAGGATTTCAGCCGGTCGTAGGCGCGGGCCCACATGCAGTCCTTGTCGTTCAGCTCGCACCGGCCGTCAGCGGAACCGCCGCAAGGGCCGTTGCGCTGGTTCTTCGAGCACGACGCGCGGGGACAGAAATAGCCGGTGTCGGGCAGCGAGCAGTCGCCGCAGTCCTGGCAGCCGAACATCACGGATTTCGAGATGTGTTCGATCGCGTGGGCGGCCTTGAGGGTCCGGTCGTAGTGACCCGACTCGAGGCGCGCGTAGGTCTGCTGGACGACGGGGAAAAGTTTCTCGCCGGGCTTGAACGCCAGGCCATGCATCATGCGCGTGAACCGGTAGGCGAGCGTCGCCTCGTCGGACTTTTCCGGGTGGTCGAGCGACTTCAGGTAGGCGGCGTTGAGCCGCGCGCCGTCGCCAAGACCCGTCGCGAGATCCTGTTCGAAGAGGTAAAACTCATCCTCCTTCGGGAACTGGATCTCTTTCGCGAACTGCTTCCAGTCGTCCGGCGCGTAGCTCTCGGCGAGGTCGATGATCTGCGCGAACGATTCCGCCTTGTGAATGCCGCCCAGGTAGCCGGCGGCAAAGCCCATGCCCTTGAACACCGCGAGCTGCTTGGCCGCGAGCTCGGTGAAGAACGCCTTCCCCTTGTCTGCGCCCGCGGCGTATTTCTCGACCTGCGCGTAAAGCGCGTCACTCACCACGCAACCCGGGATCTTGTTCTGGTTGAACATCCGCGCCACGACCTTGTTCAGGACGTAAACGTTGCCGATGATCGGAGCCGAGAGATGCGCCCAGTCGAGGAAGAGCTTAATCTCATGGAATTTCCGCATGTCGTAGCCGAGCTGCGGGATCACCCACTCCGCGCCGCACTGGAGCTTCCGCGCCAGCTTGAAATACTGCGGCATCAGCTCGCGCTCCTGGCGCTTGAACGGCGCCACCGCGCAACCGGTGAAGAAATTAGTCTTGGGCAGCCGGTCCTTCTTGCCGTTGGGCTTCGTCACTTCGATGCCCTCGTTCATCGCGCGCAGCATCGAGATGAGGCTGGTCGCATCCAAATCAAACACCGGCTGCGCCGGGCCCCTGAACCCCGCGACCGGGTAGTCGCCGGTGAGCGCGAGGATGTTGTTGAAGCCTTCCGCCGCGTAACGCCAGGCCGCCGACTCGAGTCCGTTGCGGTTGAGATCCTTGCAGGTCAGATGGATCACCAGCTGCTTCCCGCGCGGCTTCAAAACATTCGCGATCCAGTCCGCTGGGATCATCGGGTTGCCACCGGGATTGTCCGTGATCGACACCCACGCGATCCGCGAGTCCGCCGCGAGGCCCTCGCCCAGTTCCACCAGCTTCGGGCGCTGGTCCGGCTCGGGAATTCCGCGCGTCGTCACCAACTCGGCGCCGTAAATGAACGGCCCGGACGTCAGCATCTCGCGAAGCGTGGCATTGGTTGGGGGCTGGATCATAGGTCGTGAGGAGCCGACGCCGCTGTCCGAGACAGGTTGGTTTGGGGTGCGGGGTTGTTCACGAAAAGAGCCTACCCGAACCCCGTTTTCCGGTCTTGTGTTCTGAAACCTATCTTTGGTGATCCGGGGCGGGGCTTTTTTGACGAAATTGGATCATCTAAATCCTGCTTTCCAATAACGAGTTAGAACATCCAATAGCGCTCATTAGAGCCACCTTATTCGAGCACTTCCAAAGCGCACATGGTTTCGCCCAAATTATGCAAAGCATTCACGGAACGAATGTTGTGATGAGGGCAAAAAACGCCTCATGGCGTAACTCAACAATGCAATCTAACCCATTATTTTACATAGACTAACATCTTCATTCGGCCTCGCTCGGCGTCGCGTCTTTGCGCCTTCGCAGTAAACCGTATCTTTTACCCCGACCTCGCCTCAGGGCTTCCCCAACCCGACCGCCCGACCCGCCTTCTTGGGATTCGGAACATCATCCTTGGCCGGCGGCGCCGGCTGGCCCTGGCCCGCGATGCGATATTGCCGGGGGGTCGTCTTTTTCAGGCTTTGAAAAACGTGGGTGAAGTAACTCTGGTCACAAAAGCCCGAATCAAACGCGATCGCCGCCACCGTCATCTCGGTCTTCACCAGCAACTCGCACGCGCGCTCGATGCGGGCCTCGCGCAGGAGTTCCGTGAACGAGCGCCCGGTGCGTTCCTTGAGCAGCTCGGCCAGCACGCGCGGTGACACGCCGGCCTGGCGGGCGACGTGCTCGCGCGTCAGCGCGCTGCCCGCGCCGGCGCGGATGACGTCGAGTGCCTTGCGCACCGGCTGTGGCACGCTGCCGGCCCGACACCGCTCGACCGCATCGAAGATCCGCAACACCGCCTCCTTCAACCAGCGCGACAGCTGCTCGTCGTCGGAAATCGCCGCGAGCTCCGTCAGGTGCCGGTAGCGCAAGCCGAGCACCTCCGACTGCGGCGCACCCGCCTCGACCGCGGCGCGCGACATCATGACCACCAGCTCAAGCAGCAGACCTTTCAGCAATTCGCTCCGCTCCGCTCCCGCGCTGTAGATGTGCAGCAGGATGAGGTTGATGATGCGCGTGGCCTGCTTGCGGTCTCCCCGCTGGATGGATGCCAGGAGCGCCGGCTCCTCGTAAAGATAGAGTTCCCGGATACGATCGTAGGGCTGGACCGGATTGACCGACACTGCGGGAAAATCGTTTGCCGTCTTCGCCATGGCGCAGAGGCCAACCTTTGCGGGAATTTGTCCGCTGGCAATGGTTTCAATCCCGAAGCCGCCCCAGTTTGACGCAAGTCAAGGTGCCCGGTCATGATCCGCACTACTTTCATCGCCGTGGCTCCGTTTCCTGTCCCCGCTCCGCCGCCTCGCGGCTCCGTCTACCTGCCCCGGGAACACGGCTCGTGGTCGCTCGCGCTGGAACCGCTGGCGTTGGGTCTGCTCGTGGCTCCTTCCGCCGCCGGCGTGGCGCTGGTCGTGTCCGCCGCGTCGGCTTTCCTGCTGCGTCGCCCGCTCAAGCTCGCCCTCGCTCCTGCCGCCAATGCCCCGCGACCCGGCGTGCGCGGTGTCTGCCTTCTCCTCGCGACCTGCAGCGGGCTCGGCCTGCTCGCCGCCTGGCTGCTGGGCGGAACCGCCGCGCTTTGGCCGCTGCTGCTCGCGATCCCGCCGGGAGCGCTGTTTCTCTATTTCGACCGGCAAAACGAAATGCGCGCCGCCGCCGCCGAGTTGTCGGGCAGCACCGCGTTCGCCGTTCTCCCCGCCGCCCTCGCCACGCTCGCCCACTGGCCGGCGGCACCAGCACTCGCGCTGGCGGGAGTGATGCTCGCGCGCAATTTTCCCACCGTGCTCACCGTGCGCACGTACTTGCGGCTGAACAAGGGCGGCGTCGCCCACCCGCTCTGGCCGATCGTCGCGGGCTCTCTCGCGCTGCTGGGACTGCTCGCACTCGGAAGACTGCACCTCGTCCCGTGGACCGCCTCCGTCCTCGCGGCCGTGCTGCTCGCTCGGACGCTCTTCTTCGTCACGCCCCTGCGTCCGGCCTGGCCGGCGCGCCGCGTGGGTTTCCTCGAGGCAGGAATCGGCGTGGCCTACGTTGGCCTGATCGCGCTGAGCTGGCCGGCCCGCTGAGCGGCGGGCGCGGCCGTTCAAGTTTTCTCGATCGCGGCCGGCCGCTGCTGCGCCGCGCGGATGCGACGCAGGTCGAACTTGCCCTTCCGATTGAAGAAAAAGATGCCGTTTTGCTCCTGGTAGACGTCCGTCAGCTGTGTGTAGCAGTAGCCGAACATCCGCGGGTGATCGAGCAGCACGCGACAGAGCTTCTCGAAGCGCGTGTAGAATTCCCCGATGGACTTGGGCCGCGCGCCGTATCCCCAGGACGGATCGCCCGGCTTGGCGCGGGGATTCCACCAGATGCCGCCAAACTCGCTCAGGAAATAAGGCTGGCCGCTCCACGGAATCGAGCTGTGCACCGGCGACGTGTTGCCCCACGGCTGGTCCTGCATCAGCGCCGCGTGGCGCGCCGCGAAGGTCTTGGGGTCCTGATCGTAGTCGTGCGCGTCGTAGATGTCGCTCTCGGGCAAGCGGTGACAGTAGCCGGACACGTCCAGCACCGGGCGCGTCGTGTCGTAGAGTTTCGCCGCGAGGAACATCGCGCGCATCACGTCGTCGTGCGTGGTGTTGCGCTCGTCCTGCCGGCTCTCGCTTTCGTTCAGCGGACACCAGCCGACGATCGCCGGGTGGTTGAAGTCGCGCTGCAGCGCCTCGAGCCACTGCGTGATGTAGCCCGCCGGATACTCGTTGCCGATGTGGTTGCCGCCGCGGACGTAGCCACCCTTGCCGTCGGCCGCCCACTTGCGCACCGGCGCCGCGCCCGCGAGGCCCCAGTCGCTGAACTCGCCCCACACGAGGTAGCCGAGCCGGTCGCAATGATAGAGAAACCGTTCCTCGAACACCTTTTGGTGCAGCCGCGCGCCGTTGAAGCCGGCGGCGAGGGAGAGTTTGATGTCGCGCACCAGCGCGGCGTCACTCGGCGCGGTCAGGATGCCGTCGGGATAGTAACCCTGGTCGAGCACGAGCCGCTGGAAGAGCGGGCGGCCGTTCAGTTTCACCGCGAAACCGTCAATGCAGATGCTGCGCAGGCCGGCGTAGCTCTTCACCGCGTCCACGATCTTTCCGGTTTCGGTGTCCACCAACTCCAGTTCCAAGTCGTAGAGATGCGGATCCTCGGGGCTCCACAGGTGCTGGCGCGCGTCGGGAATCACGAGCTCGAGGCGCGGATAAAAACCCGAGCCGCACACGCATTCCGTCTCGCTGATGTAACCCAGCCGGTCGTGCAGCCGCGCGCGGTAGGTCAGCCCCGCCTGCGCGCCCGTGACGGGTTGCTCGATCAAAAACCGCCCGTGCGCGAGATCCGGCACGATCTTCGGCCGCTGCAGGTGCGCCCGCTGCGCCACCGGCTCCAGCCACACCGTCTGCCAGATGCCGGTCGTGCGCGTGTAGTGGCACCCGGAATTCTCGAACACCCACGACTGCTTGCCCGAAGGCACGGACTCACGGGGGTTGTCACGCGCGCGCACGACCAGCGTCACTTTCTTGCCGGGTTGCGCCACGGCGGTGAGGTCGCAGCTGAATGGCGTCATGCCCCCACGGTGCCGGCCGACTTCCACGCCGTTCGCCCAGACAAACGTGTCGTAGTCACACGCCTGGAAATTCAGGAGAATCCGCCGGCCCTTCCACGTGCGCGGGATCGTGACCTCGCGGCGATACCAGACGGCGTTGAGGTAATCCGTGTTCTCCACGCCCGAGAGCTTCGACTCCGGGCAGAACGGCACGTTGATGGTGTCTTTCAGCGCGCGCCCGAGCAGCCCGCGGTCGAGCCCGCTGTCACCCTGGTCGACCTCGAACTGCCAGCGGCCGTTGAGGCAGAGCCAGTCGCGGCGAACGAGCTGCGGGCGCGGATATTCGGAGCGGGGAACAGCGGGCAATTTAGCCATGAGGAAGAGGGTTCACCACGAAACACACGAAATACACTAAAGTCGAACCGCCGGATTTTGGCCCGCGAATGACGCGAATCTGCGCGAAAAAATCGGACAAAACCACGGTTTGGGTTTGGATCCATTCGTACGGATTCGCGCTATTCGCGGGCACGGATCGGGGTATGGATTTCTCCGTCACAACCCGATCATCGCCTTGACGACGCCGGTCTCGGGTTTCGTCCAGCTGGCGAAGACCCCCGGCACGTCCTTCAGCGGCGCGCGATGCGTGACCCATGGCGCGGTGTCGATCCGGCCGGACTCGATCAGCGCGATGACGCGACGAAATTCGGCCGGCGTGCTGTTGCGCGTCGAATGCACGGTGAGTTCCCGCCGGTGGAAATTTGGGTCGTCGAACGCAATCTCCCCCTGCACCAGGCTCGCGAATACGATCCGGCCGCCCTGCGCCGGCCAGAGAAACGCCTGCCGCATCGACGCCGGGTTGCCGGTCGCGTCGAACACCAGCGTCGGCAAATCGCCGCCGAGCGCCGTGCGCAGCGCCTCGGGCGTCAGCCCGCGGCCGTCGAGCGCGTTGACGCCCAGCCACCGGGCCGCGAACGCCCGCCGCGTCTCACTCACATCGAGCACTGTCACCTTTGCGCCTGCCTCCACCGCGAACTGCGCCACCGCCAGCCCGATCGGGCCGGCGCCGACCACGAGCGTCGACTCGCCCCGCTCCGGCGCGCCGCGCCCCACCGCATGGGCGCCAATGCCGAGCGTCTCCACCAGCGCCAATTGCTCGAAGCTGAGTTTTGTCGAACGGTGCAGCTTCACCGCGGGCACAATCATTTCGCCGCGCCAACCTCCGTCCACGTGCACACCGAGCACTTTCAATGTCTCGCAGCAGTTGGTCCGCCCGCGCCGGCAGGCGATGCAGCGTCCGCAACTCAGATAGGGCTCCACGGCGCAGCGGTATCCCACGCGCACGTTCGTCACGTCCGCGCCGACCGCCAGCACCTCAACGCCCAGTTCGTGGCCTGGGATGCGCGGATAAGTGAAATACGGCTGGTTGCCGGCAAAGGCATGCAGGTCCGTGCCGCACACGCCGCTGCAGTGCACGCGGACGCGCGCCTCTCCCGGTCCCGGCGCGCCGGGCGCGGGGGTGTCCGCGAGGACCAGTTCACCCGGCTGGTTCAGGATGAGCGTCTGCATGGTTCAGTGGTTTTCCGGCCGGCCGGTATGCCAGCTCACACCCTGCACGGAAGCGAGCAGGGCCTGCACGCCGGCGAGCAACGCCGGATCCGGCGGTTTTGCCGCACGGGCGACGGCGCTCTGCACCTCCGCCACGCTCGCCAGGCCAATAATGGTGCAATCGATACCCGGCAGGCTGAAGGCGTAGCTTAATGCGAGGTCGGCCAGATCCGCGCCGCGCTCGCTGCAATAAGCCGCGGCCTTTGCGCAGGCTGCGCGCAACGCTGGCGGCGCCGGATGCCAGTCTTGTGGGCCGCGGCGCGTCAGCAGCTCCATCGCCAGCGGTGCGGCGTTGATGACGCCCACGCCCGCCGCGCGCAGTTCAGCGGCAAAGGGCAGGAAGGTCGGGTCGTTGAGCGTCCCGTGACAGTAGCTCAGCACGGTGTTCACCAGCGGCGCGGCGCGGTGCTGCACCCGGCGCAGCGCCGCCAGCGGCAGGCCGGTGATGCCGACGTGGCGGACTTTCCCCGTCGCGCGCAGCCGGTCGAGCGCCGGCAGCGTTTCGTTTTCCACCTGTGCCAGCGAACCGAATTCCAGGTCGTGAACCTGGATCACGTCGATGTGCCCGCAGCGCAGGCGCGCGAGGCTTTCGTCCACGCTGCGGACGACGCGCGCCGCCGAGAAATCAAAGTCTTCCTTCCCGTAACGCCCGACCTTCGTCGCCATCACGTAGCGTTCGCGCGGCACCCCCGCCAACGCGTTTCCGAGCACGCTCTCCGCCACTGTCGCCGCGTAATACGGCGCGGTGTCAAAGTAATTGATGCCCGCCTCGAGCGCCGCCCGCACGGTGGCGTTGGCTTCCGCGGTGGAGACCAGCCGAAACACCCCGCCGATGGGAGACCCGCCGAAGCCAACGGCGGAAACCTGAAGACCGGTGCGGCCAAGCGGGCGCAGCTGCATAGGCCCAAAAGCGTGGGTGGTTTTAACCACGAAATACACGAAAAACACGAAACCCAGACCCGAACGGGTGGCCCACGGAATACACGGAGGGCACGGAAACCGATCGTCTTTGGTAAGCGGCCCGTCTCTTTCCGTTTCCGTGTCCTCCGTGTGTTCCGTGGGCTACTTTCTGGAGGTATTTTCTTCGTGTATTTCGTGTGTTTCGTGGTGAAAAAACCGCCTCGTCCTTTTCGTGGTTAAAATTGACCCCCGCCGGGGCAGTCGCCATCTCTGGCGGGCTATGTCCGACTCCCCCGCTCCCGCCGCCGTCTCCATGGACGCCATTGTCGCGCTCGCGAAGCGCCGCGGCTTCATTTTCCAGTCCTCCGAGATCTACGGCGGGTTCAATGGCTTCTTCGACTACGGCCCGCTCGGCGCCGAGCTGAAAAAGAACATCCGCGACTGCTGGTGGAACGACATGGTACGCCGCCGCGACGACGTTGTCGGGCTCGAGTCCTCCATCATCATGCACCCGAAGGTCTGGGAGGCCTCCGGCCATGTCGCCGGCTTCACCGACCCGCTCGTGGACTGCAAGGAAAGCAAACAACGCTATCGCGCGGACCAGCTGTTTTGGGCACGTGTCGTCGTTGAGGCATCACTATTGCGCAAAGAGCCGACCACTAAGACTGAGCAAGAAGGCGAAACGACGATGGTCACGTTTACGCCCGCACTAACAACGCCTGTGCCTCACGTTATCGGATATGTATCCGCACTAGAGAGCGAACGTACAAAGGAAGAACTGCAGGAGAAGGCTGAGGAGCTGAAACGAAAATTGAGCGTTCAGGGCAAGATGTTGCCCCTCGAAATTAAGGACTTCACTGAAGCAACAGCTGAGGACTGGGCAAAGGTCCCTTCCCCCGCAACGGGTAAGCCCGGCAGCCTGACGCCGCCGCGTTCGTTCAACATGATGTTCCAGACAAACGTCGGCGCGATGACCGACGGCTCGTCCATCGCCTACCTCCGCCCCGAGACGGCGCAGGGCATGTTCGTCGACTTCAAGAATGTCTGGGACACCGGCCGTGTGAAGCTGCCGTTCGGCATCGCGCAAATCGGCAAGTCCTTCCGCAACGAGATCACGCCGCGCAACTTCATCTTCCGCTCGCGCGAGTTCGAGCAGATGGAGATGGAATATTTCATCCACGAGGACGCCGACTGGGCGAAGTGCCACGAGGAGTGGATCACGTGGTGCGAGGCCTGGCTGAAGAGCATCGGCCTGCCCGCCAGCCACCTTTCACGTTACACGCACCCGAAGGAGAAACTCGCGTTCTACTCGCGCGGCACCGTCGACATCATGTTCGCCTACCCGTTCGGCGTGCAGGAGCTGTGGGGCATCGCCGCCCGCGGCAACTACGACCTCACGCAGCACGCCAACGCCAGCGGCAAGCCGCAGGAGATCTTCGACGAGGGCACGAAGAAGAAATTCGTCCCGCACGTCATCGAGCCCGCCGTGGGCGTCGACCGCATCCTGCTCGCCGTGCTCTGCGCCGGCTATGCCGAGGAAGAGGTCAAGGATGACAAAGGCGCCGTCGAAAAGCGCACCGTCCTCCGGTTCTCGCCGCGCATCGCACCGGTGAAGGTCGCCGTGCTCCCGCTGCTCAAGAACAAGCCCGAGCTTGTCGCGATCGCGCAGGCGCTCCACGCCAAGCTGAAGCGGAAATACGCCGTATTTTACGACGAGGCCGGCGCCATCGGCCGCCGCTACCGCCGCCAGGACGAAATCGGCACGCCGTGGTGCGTGACCATCGACTTCGACACGATCGAAAAGCCCGGCCAAACTTTCACGCTCCGCGAGCGCGACTCGATGGCGCAGAAACGCATCACCGAGGCCGAGCTCTTCGCGCTGCTGGAAGAGCAGGTTTACTGAGGGTTTTTGAACAGGAGGGAACGGAGGAAAAGGAGCGGGAAGACCTGTCTCTGGGCTCCGTGCCATCCGTTACCTCCTGTTCAAACCTGCGGCGGATCAGTCGTCCGCCCGCTCGATCCGTTTCCAGTCCAGCTGCGCCGCGCGCAGCGAGAGGTTCATGTCCATGAGGAACGCCAGCATCGACCCGATGAGCCCGAGGATCGCGACGCAGAAGATGGCCACGAGCGCCGCCGCCAGCTCGATCTGTACGAGCGCCGCGACGAACAAGCCGAGGATCAGCACGCCGACACAGAGCACCGTCACCGCGGCAAAGGTGATGGAAAGCCGCAGGATCCGCGCCCGCCGGTGCAGGATCTGCACCTGGTCGTTCAGGTTGGCCACGACCGAGGGCGCATGATTGCCCTCGGTGATCTCCCGGATGATCGTCCGCGACCGGTCCAGCATGCGCCCAAACCGGTTGGTGAGCGTGAGCAGCAGCAGGCCCACGCCGGAGATGAGGATCACGGGACCGACCGCGAGTTGCAGGATCGGCACGAGCTGGGTGAGCGAGGGAGTGTGCATGCGAGGAGTGGCCGGCCGCAGCTTACACCCCGCAGCCCCGGCGGAACAGGGCGAATATGCCGCAGTGCTTGTCCTCGCCGGCGCCGCTTGCGCGAAACCCGTTTCCCGTTTCAAGCTAGCGCGGCATGGCCTCCTATTCCCGCGCCCGTGAATTGATCGACGCCGCGCATGCCGCGGACCCCACCCTCGGCCCCGACGGCCAGCCGGCGGAGCTGGTCTATGCCGGGCAGATTGAGTCGTGGGTCGTCAAGCTCGTGCCGGACGCGTCGCCGCTGCTGCGACTCGCCGCGCGCTGCCAGCATCTCGAGCGCTGGTCGGTGCCGCGCGCGAGCTTTCCCGAGGGCAAGGCTGGTTACCTCGCCTGGCGTCGCTCGCTTTACGTCAAGCAGGCCGCCCGCGCGAAGGAACTCCTGCGGCTCGCCGGCGTGGCTGCGCCCGAGGCGGACGAGGCCGCCACGTGGGTTTCCAAGACCGGCCTCAAGATGAACGCTGGCACCCAGGCGCTCGAGGATGCCGCCGTGCTGGTTTTCCTGGAAAGCGAGATCAAGGCCTTCGCCGCGCAACACGCCGAGTATCCCCGCGACAAGTTTATCGATATCCTCCGGAAGAGCTGGCGAAAACTCAGCCCGCGTGGCCAGGAATTGGCTGGGACTCTCAGTCTTTCTCCTGATGTCGCCGCCATGGTCCGTGAAGCGACGTGCGGGACGTTTTAACCACGAAACACACGAAGCACACGAAAGCTGAGCCTCGGAATTTTGCCCACGGAACAAACAGAGGACACGGATAGTTTCCAAACCAGACCATCCAGCTCCGACCATATCCGTGTATTCCGTGGGCCAGATCGTCGTCCGGAGGTCTTAATTTTCGTGTATTTCGTGTGTTTCGTGGTGACCAAAATTTCTAGTTCACCACCGCCAGCGTGAAGCCGTCATAGCCCTTGCTGCCGACGGTCTGGATCGTGGTGGCGGTCACGCGCGTTTCATTCGCGAGCAGCTCATTCAGCTGGCGCACGCCCTGCACGCTGGGGTCGCTGCTCTGGGCATCGGTCACCTCGCCCTTGCGAATGACGTTGTCGACGACGATGACTGTGCCACGTCGTGAGAGCTTCAACGCCCACGTGAAATATTCCGGGATCCGGACCTTGTCGGCATCGATGAAAATCAGGTCAAACGGCCCGCGACCCTCGGTGGCCAGCAGCGGCAGCGTGTCGAGGGCCCGGCCCTCGCGCACCTCGATCATCTTGGCGAGGCCGGCGTGTTTAAAGTTCGCCCGTGCGACGCGGCCGTGCTTCGGATCCACCTCTAGGGTTACCACTTTCCCGCCCGCCGGCAGCATCCCCCGCGCAAGCCAGATCGTGCTGTAGCCGCCGAGCGTGCCAATCTCGAGCACCCTGCGCGCGCCATGGATGCGCGTGAGCAGATGGAGAAATTTTCCCTGCGCTGGCGACACGTTGATCGCCGGCAACCCCGCGTCCGTGCTGGCCTTGAGCGCCGCGTCCAGCACCGGATCCGCCGGGATCAGCGCATCCGTGATATACTGATCCACCGCGGTCCATTGTTCGGGATTCATGGCTTCACGGTCCACACCCGCCGCGATTGGTCAACCGCCGTGCCGTCGGCGTTCCCGGGCAAATTCGCTTGGACCGACCCACCGCGTTGTTAGCGTCGGTGAAACCCTCCCTTCCATGAACCTGTTCGAACGTAACGCGCAATACGTGAAAAATCTAAGCCCAACAGGTATCTACCTTTTTGTTCTCGGCCGCGTGCTTTTGGCCTTCGGCGGCGGCAGTCTATTAGCGGTCTATTTCCCAAATTTGTCCTTCCGGCTGGCGTGGCCGTTCATCGGTCTAGGCCTTCTCTTGTTGGTCGTGGCTTTTCTGGGTTTCACCCAACCACCGAAATCCCAGTCGTAATCGTTGTGATCCGCCGAGTCGGACCAACCTAATTCTGCCCATGGATCCCCTCCAAACCGCCGCCAACTACGACCTGCTCGCGAGTCATTGGGCGCGCGAGGGTTTCATTCGGGAAAACGGAATCGCACAACATGAGCGGGCGATTCGTCTGTTGGGCAGAACCGGCCGGGCCATCGATGTCGGTTGTGGCAGCAGCGGCCGGATCATCGGTCTGCTGCTCGGGCATGGCTTCGCGGTAGAGGGACTGGATTTTTCGAAGGAGATGCTGGCGCACGCAAAGAAGAAGCACCCGGGCGTGGTCTTTCATCACGCCGACATCTGTATCTGGAAGCCGACGGCGAGCTACGACTTCATCTCCGCCTGGGACAGCATCTGGCATATCCCGCTGGCCCAGCAGGAATCCGTTCTCCGGAAGCTCTGCGCCGCTCTGACCCCCCGCGGTGTGCTGATTTTTACGACCGGCGCCGTCGACACTCCCGGCGAAGTTACCAACCCGTGCGAAGGCCAGCCGCTCTATCACGCGGCCTTGGGGGTTTCCCAGACCCTGCGCCTGATTGACCAGTTCGGTTGCGTCTGCCGGCATCTCGAGCAGGACCAGTTTCCCGAAAAGCACCTCTATCTGATCGTCCAGAAACCCTGAATCCATGGGCAAGACCTACGAGAGCCTGAGCCCGGAACTGCAAGCGTGGCTGAAGCAGCAGAAGCTTTTCTTTGTCGCGACGGCGCCGCTCGCGCAGGAAGGACATGTCAATTGCTCGCCCAAGGGTGGCGACACGTTCCGGATCCTCGGCGAACGCGAAGTCGCCTATCTCGACCTCACCGGCAGCGGCATCGAGACGGTCGCGCACATCCAGGAAAACCGCCGGATCGTGATCATGTTCTGCGCCTTCGACGGCCCGCCCAAAATCGTCCGGCTGCACGGCCGCGCTGAGGTCGTCTATCCAAGTCACCGGGATTTTCCGCAACTGCTCGCTCTTTTTCCCGGCAACCCAGGCGCGCGCGGCATCATCCGCGTCGCCCTCACCCGCATCGGTGATTCCTGCGGCTACGCGGTGCCGCTGATGAAGTTCGAGGGTGAGCGTGACGCCCTTGACCGCTGGGCGGAAAAGAAGGGTCCCGAGGGTTTGCAGGAATACCGCCAGCTGAAGAATCGCGTGAGCCTCGACGGCTGCGCGGGGTACAAAGAGCTCAATCCACCGGCCGCCGGGAGCTAACCGAAGGGCTAAATCGCAATTATTGCGGAGCCGGTGGCGCTAATACCTGTGCCTGGTGGGGTATGGGCCCTTCCTTTGCTGAAGTGAATCAGACAGGATAGCGGATATTTCGGCCGTTAAAGTGCCCTCGGACCTTCCCGACGGTGCCACCATGACCGGGGATCTAAATCTATGTCACATCCGGTCATCATTCAGGGCGGCATGGGGGCCGCGGTCTCCAATTGGGAACTGGCGCGCGCCGTGTCGCGCCTCGGTGGTCTCGGCGTTGTTTCCGGCACCGCCTTGTCCAGCGTGCTGGCCCGGCGGCTGCAGTTGGGCGACGTCTCGGGCGAGATGCGCCGCGCGCTGGCGGCCTTTCCGATTCCGGCGGTGGCGCAGCGCGTGCTCGCTGCCTACTTCATCCCGGGCGGCAAAGCGGCCACCGCGCCGTTCGCGGGCACGCCCATGCCTTCACTGCAACCCTCGGCGGCCCTGACCGAGCTGACCGTGGTGGCCAATTTCGCCGAGGTCTTCCTTGCCAAGTCCGGTCACTCCGGGGTGGTCGGGCTCAACTTGCTCGAGAAAATCCAACTCCCGACCCTGCCCTCGCTCTATGGCGCGATGCTGGCAGGCGTGGATTACGTGCTGATGGGCGCGGGCATCCCGCGCACCATCCCCGGCCTGATCGACCAACTGGCGGCGGGAAAATTGGCGGAGCAAAAAATCGACGTGGAGGGCGCGCTGCCCGACGACGCCTTCACGATCCGCTTTGATCCGACGAGCTTCTGGGGCGGTCCGCCGCCCCAACTGCGGCGTCCGTATTTTTTGGCCATCGTGGCCTCGGCCACACTGGCACTGACCCTCGCCCGCAAATCCAGCGGCCGGGTGGACGGCTTCATTGTCGAGAGTGACCTGGCCGGCGGCCACAACGCGCCTCCGCGCGGGCCGCTGCAACTCGATGCGCGCGGCGAGCCGATCTACGGTCCCCGCGATACGGCCGATCTGGCCAAGATTCGCGAAATCGGCCTGCCGTTCTGGCTCGCGGGCAGCCAGGCCCGTCCCGAAAAGCTGGCCGAGTCACTGGCCCTCGGTGCGGCGGGCATCCAGGTCGGCACCGCGTTCGCATTTTGCGAGGAGTCCGGCATCGCCGCCGATCTCAAACTCCGGATCATCCAGGCCAGCCGCGCCGGCACGGCCCAGGTCTTCACCGATCCTGCCGCGTCACCGACAGGCTTTCCGTTCAAGATCGCGGAACTCTCCGGCACGCTGTCGGAATCCGCCACCTACGCGGCCCGCGAAAAAAACTGCGACCTGGGTTTCCTGCGGCAGGCCTATCGCCGACCCGATGGCTCCGTGGGCTATCGCTGCGGCGGTGAGCCGCTCGAGTCCTACCTGCGTAAGGGTGGCAATCTCGCCGACACCGTCGGCCGGAAATGCCTCTGCAACGGGCTCATGGCGACCGTGGAGCTGGGTCAGTTACGCGCCTCCGGCTTGGAGCCGGCGCTCGTGACCGCGGGGAACGAAGTGGCGCAGGTCTCGCGGCTGACACGCGCGGGCGAAGATCACTATCGGGCGGAGGACGTCATTCGCTATCTGCAGGGGCCGGCAGCGTAAATGTGGGTCGAGGTTTATCCCCGACAAGTTTTGACCGGCATATCGGGCGTAAAGCCCGACCTACGACATAGCTCCCCCTCAAACCGACGGGCGCAGCTTCACGATCAGGTCCTTCGACTCGACGGTGTCGCCGACGCCGGCGTGAAGTTCGGCGACCACGCCGTCCACCGGCGCGTAGATTGTCGTCTGCATCTTCATCGCTTCCATCATGAAGAGCTTGTCGCCCTTCGCGACCTTGGCCCCGACCGACGCGGAGAGGACCACGATCAACCCAGGGATGGGCGCGGCAACCTGCAGTGGGTCGGTGAGGTCGGCCTTCGGGCGCGACTTCGCCGTGGCGGTCACGCTCTTGTCCAGGATGAACACCTCGCGGGTGATGCCATTCAGTTCATAGGTGACCGGGCGGCGGCCGTCCTTGTCGGCCTCGCCGACGCTGACGAGGCGGATGATGAGCACCTTGCCCTCCTCGATCTCGACGGAGATTTCCTCACGCGGACGCAGCCCGTAGAAAAACGCCGGCGTCGGCAGCACGCTTACGTCGCCAAAGTCGCGCTGGTGTTTCGCAAAGTCGGCGAACACCTGCGGATACATCAGGTGTGAGTAGAATTCGTCGTCGGTCGGTTCGTGGCGCAGCTTGTCGGCCAGCGGTTTCTTCAGCGCAGCCAGTTCGGCGGCCCCTGAGGCGGCCGAAGTCTTCGTCGCGTGCAGGGCGGTCTTTCCCGCCTTGCGCTTCTTCTCCGCCGCGAGCGCCGCTTTGTATTTCGCCTGGGCTTCCTTGAACTTCTTATCGCCGAGCACGGCGCGCCACATGCCGACGGGCCAGCCGCCATCCGGCCAGCCGAGGCCGCCGCTGAGCATGTCGATCACGCTCTCGGGGAACGGCGTGGCGCCGGGCTCCAGGTTGACGACGTCGGCCGGCTTGATGCCGCGAGAGAAGAGGAACAGCGCCATGTCACCGACGACCTTTGAGGACGGCGTGACCTTGATGATGTCGCCGAAGAGCTGGTTCACCTCGGCATACGTGCGCGCGATCTCCGTCCAGCGGTGCGCAACACCCATCGAGACGGCCTGTTCCTTGAGGTTCGTGTATTGCCCGCCGGGCATCTCGTGCAGGTAAACCTCCGCACTGCCGGTCTTCGGGGCGGTGTCGAACGGCCGGTAATACTCGCGCACCTGCTCCCAGTAGTCGGAAAACTTGTTCAGCGCGTCGAGGTCGAGACCCGTGTCGCGCGGCGTGTGCTGCAACGCGGCGACGAGCGAGTTGAGGTTGGGTTGCGCCGTGCTGCCCGACATGGACGCCGTGGCGAGGTCGACAATGTCCACGCCAGCGTCGGCGGCCCGCAGGATGGACGACGACGCGATGCCACTCGTGTCGTGGGTGTGAAAATGAATCGGCAGGCCAACCTCTTCCTTCAGTGCCTTCACCAGCTTGTGCGCGGCGTAGGGCCGGCACAGCCCGGCCATGTCCTTGATCGCGAGAACGTGAGCGCCCATGCGCTCGAGTTCGCGCGCCATCTTCACGTAATACTTCAGCGTGAACTTGTCGCGGCGGTCATCGAGGATGTCGCCCGAGTAGCAGAGCGCCGCTTCGCACACGGCGTGCGTGTCCTGGACCGCTTCCATCGCCACGCGCAGGTTGGGCAGGTAGTTCAGCGAGTCGAAGATCCGGAAGATGTCCATGCCCTCGGCTGCGGCGTGCTTCACGAAGCCCGCGACGACCGCGTCGGGGTAATTGGTGTAGCCCACGGCGTTCGCGCCGCGGAACAGCATCTGGAAGCAGATGTTCGGCACGCGCGCCCGGAGGTGCCGCAGGCGCTCCCACGGGTCCTCGTTCAGGAAGCGCATCGCAGTGTCGAAGGTCGCGCCGCCCCACATCTCCAGCGAGTAAAGCTCCGGCGCGCGGCGCGCGAGGAAGCCGGCGCAGGCCAGCAGGTCGTAGCTGCGCACGCGCGTCGCCATGAGCGACTGATGCGCGTCGCGGAACGTCGTGTCCGTCACGAGCAGCTGCTTCTGCGCGAGCGTCCACGCCGCGAATTTCCTTGGGCCCAGCTCGAGGAGCCGTTGCCGCGTGCCGGGCGGCGGCGCGCTGCGATCGTCCTGGCCGGGCGCGACGGCATGGGCCAGCGGCTTGGCGGGACGGTAGCCTTTCGCGTGGGGGTTGCCGTTGACGACGACGTTGCCGAGGAAATTAAGCAGCTTAGACGCGCGGTCGCGGCGGGGCTTGAACGAGAACAGCTCGGGCGACGTGTCGATCAGCGTCGTCGTGGCCGCGCCGGAGCGGAAGAGCGGGTGCGCGATGACGTTCTCGAGGAACGGGATGTTGGTCTTCACCCCGCGGATGCGAAATTCGCTCAGCACGCGACGCGCGCGGGCCATCGCGATTTCGTAGGTCTGGCCGCTGGTGATGCACTTCACGAGCAGCGAGTCGTAGAACGGCGTGATGACCGCGCCCGAGTAGCCCATGCCGCCGTCGAGGCGCACGCCAAAGCCGCCGGGCGAGCGGTAGGCGATGATCCGGCCGTAGTCCGGCACGAACTTGTTCTCGGGATCCTCCGTCGTGATGCGGCACTGGATGGCGTAGCCGTTGCACGGGACGTTTTCCTGCGTGGGCATGCCGACGGCGTCGGAGTGCAGCGCATGGCCCTGCGCGATCAGGATCTGCGCGCGCACGAGATCGAGCCCGGTCACGACCTCCGTCACCGTGTGCTCCACCTGGATGCGCGGGTTCATCTCGATGAAGAACCACTCGTGACGGTCGAGGTCGTAGAGAAACTCGATCGTGCCGGCGTTGTCGTAGCGCACCTCGCGCGCCATCCGCGCCGCGGCGGCGCACAACTCGGTGATGACGCCCTTGGGCAGGCCAAAACTGGGCGCGACCTCGACGACTTTCTGGTGGCGGCGCTGCACGGAGCAGTCGCGCTCGTGCAGGTGGATGACGTTGCCATGCTGATCTCCGAGGATCTGCACTTCGATGTGCTTGGCGTTGGCGATGTATTTCTCGAGGAAGACCGCCGGGTTGCCGAACGCGCGCTCGGCCTCCGCCTGCGCCTCGTCGAGCAGCGCGGCGAGGTCGCCGGCCTTGTGCACCACGCGCATGCCGCGGCCGCCGCCGCCGAACGCCGCCTTGATGATGAGGGGAAAGCCGATCTCCTTCGCGATCTTCAACGCCGCGGCACGGTCGGTGACGGGCTCCTCGGTGCCCGGCAGCACGGGCACGTTGATCTTCTTGGCCAGCGCGCGGGCGGCGGTCTTGTCGCCCATCATCTCGAGCAGCTCCGGCCGGGGACCGACCCAGATGATGCCGGCCTTTTCGCAGGCGCGGGCGAGCGCCGCGTTCTCCGAGAGAAAACCGTAGCCCGGGTGGATGGCCTGCACGCCCTTTTCCCTGGCGGTGCCGACGATGCTCTCGATGTCGAGATAGGCGGCGACGGGACCCTTGCCGTGGCCGACCTGGTAAGCCTCATCGGCCTTGTAGCGGTGGATGCAAAACCTGTCTTCCTCGGCGTAAACCGCCACGGTGCGCAACCCGAGCTCGGTGCCGGCGCGGAAAATCCGGACCGCGATTTCGCCGCGGTTGGCGGCCATCAATTTCGCGAGCGGGCGGATTTCCGGGGAAGGAGAACGGGGGCTGGAGGGGGTCACGCGGTAAAGATTCGACCCTTGGCTTTAGGGACCGCCCCGCGGAACGCCAACCCGAACATCGCCTTATGCCATTAATCGCGTGACGCGACCGCGCTTCGCCATGCATTCCCCCGCGCATTGCGCCGAATCCCGTTCGAGGTCGCGGCACGTCTGTGGGCGCTGCTCGTAAACCGTGCAGAAGAATTCCGGCTTCCCTTCCGCACTGCGGCGCAGGTCGAGTGCCGCGCAGCGCTCGCCGGTCATCTTCATGTAGGCCCGGTGCCCGATGAAATGCGCCACCCGGTCCGCGCCGTCCCCGAGGCGGCTCCAATCCTCGCCCGTCACGCGCACAAACGTGTCCAACCGTGAAAAACAGCAAACGCCGCAGTGGAGACACTCATTCGACGAACTCATGGCCAGGTTGCGTCGCAGGCTGGCAGCCTGCCCCACCCGGCGCAACCGTTTCGTCCCCCTCCGGTTGCCCGCCCCCGCGCGCGCGCCCCTCCCGCGCGGGCTTTTCACTTAATAAGTGAAAAGTTCCAGTGGCGGGTTGGCGGATGCTCGCTTGCGGGCGGGACGGGTGGCTCACCTAATCGGGGCCGTGCCCAATTCTTCGCGCACCCCGGGGGCGGTTCGCTGGCGCTGGCTGCTGCCGGTGGCGGGGCTCGTCGTGGCGTTTCATTTCTCGGCGTTGAGCCGCGCGCTCGACCGGGATTTCTTCGACCTTTCCAGCCGGCATCCCTGGCGCGTACCGGCGCCGCCGGCCCAATCCGCCCTCGTGCTGGTGGACGAAGCCACGATGTCGGCCATGAGCGAACAGGGGGTGCGCTGGCCGTTTCCCCGCGCGCTCTTCGCGCAGCTCATCGCCTCGCTGCACCAGGCCGGGGCCTCTCACATCGTGGTGGATTTCACTTTTCTCGAGGAATCCGACGCTGCCCAGGACCAGTTGCTGGCCGCTGTCGCCGCCGCCTCCCGCCCGGTCGTGCTCGCACGGACCGCGGCGCGCCCACCCGTCTTGTGGCCGTCCGCCTACACGGCCGCACATCCGGAGTTCTTCCAGCGAACCCGCACGGGTCTCGTGGACTATCCCGCCGATGAGGATGGCGTGGCGCGCTCTTACCCTGCGCCCGGCTCCCTCGCCGCGGCCGCCTTTGAATCCCCGCCCAACATCCCGGGCGGGTTGCTGCATTGGCATGGCGGGCTCGAACAACTGCGCGCCGCCGGCGTGCCCGTGCTTTCCGCCGCGCCGTTCATCCGCGCTGGCCGGCCAATCCTCGAGCGCGTCGTGGCGGCCGCGCCCGACCTGGACCCGGAGAGCGTCGCCCGTGCACTCGCGGCGGAGCCGGTGTTCGCCAGTGAAATCGCGAGCTCCGTGCGTGGTCGCACGGTGTTCGTCGGGGCGAATGCCAGCGGTACCTTCGACGTAAAGCCGCTGCCCATTGGGCAGGTCGAGCCCGCAGTCCTCCTGCATTGGACCGCCTGGGCCAACCTGGCGGGAAATGAATTCATCACGCCGGTGCCGCGCGCCCTTGTCTTGCTGGCTGCTTTTCTCGCCCTCGGCGGAACCACCTGGGCGGGTCATCGTCGCGCCTCGCTGTCGGCGCCGGTGACCACCGCGGTGATCCTCGCGCTCGCCCTGCCTTTCGGCGCCTACCTGGCGTTGTCGTCCGGCTGGTTCTTCGGCCCGGGCACGCCCGTCGTCGCCGTGGGGCTGACGCTGCTCGGCGTCGTCGCGGAAAACTACTGGCTCGAGCAGGCGCGCAAGCGCGAGATCCAAGCCATGTTTGGCGCCTACGTGGACCCTGGCGTGGTCGCGCAGCTCGTGCGCGATCCGGATTCCATTCGCCTCGCCGGCGAAAAACGCGACGCGACGGTGTTTTTTTCCGACCTCGCGGGCTTCACCGACCTGTCGGAAAAGCTGAAGGACCACCCCGAACAAATGGTCGCGGTGGTCAACGCCTACCTCGACGCGACCAGCGAGTGCCTGCTCAACCACGGCGCCTACGTCGACAAATACATCGGTGACGCCGTCATGGCGGTCTTCGGCGTCCCGGCGCCGCTGCCCGAACACGCCCTCGCAGCCTGCCGCGCGGCCCTCGCGGCGCAGGGCCTGGTCGCGGATCTCAACTCCCGTTACGCGGCGGCCGCCGGCGTGACGCTGGCCGTGCGCATCGGCCTCAACACCGGCGAGCTGATCGTCGGCAACGTCGGCTCCTCGCGCAAAAAGAACTACACCGTGATGGGCGACACCGTGAACCTCGCCTCGCGGCTCGAGGGCGCGAACAAGGCCTTCGGCACCCACATCCTCCTCGGCGAGGAGACCGCCCGCCGCGTGGCCGGTGTGCTTGCCACGCGGCCGCTCGCGCGCTTGCGCGTGAAGGGCAAGCAGGAGGCGATCGAGGTGCACGCGCTGCACGGCGAGACGGCGGCGTTATCCGCTACGGAGCGTGAATTTCTCGCCGTCTACCGGGTCGGCTATGACGCCTACGTCAACCGCCGCTTCGGCGAAGCGGCGACGGCCCTCGCCCGCGCCGAAGGCTTGTTGCCTGACGACTTGACCACCCGGCGACTGCGGGAGGAATCTGCGCGCCATGCCCAAACCCCGCCTTCAGCCGACTGGGAACCCGTCCTGATTCTCGACTCCAAATGAACGCCCACCCCAACCTCTCCCGCGGGCTCGTGATCGCGCTCGCGCTGACCGCCACGACCGCCGCCCTGGCCGCGCTCGCCGCCGGCGGCACCGTCTACTCGAAGCATTTCAAGACTCCGCTGCTGGCCGAGCCCTCACCCCTCGCCGCGTCCGCCGGCGAGGTGGCGTTCGCACGCAAGCTCACGATCAAGGAAGTCCGCGGCCACTGGCTGCGGGTCTCCGACGGCTCAACCAAGGGCTGGGTTTTCGCCGGCAACGTCTCCGACACGAAACCGGAGGACGTGAAGGGCCTCGATGGCCTGCCGGTTGCCGCCAGCCAAACCACCGTGACGGCCGCGGCCCGCCCGCTCACCCCGGCCGCGAACGACTATGCCAACCGCCGCAATCTCCAAGAGGCCCGCGCTGATCTCGATTGGCTGAATGCGCAGTGCCACCAGCTGACGGAGGCCGACGTGCAACGATTCCTGCAGGAAAAGAAGAAAGGGGAATTCCAATGAAGATCCTCACCATTCTCGTCCTCGCGCTCGTCCTCGCGCCGCTGTCACAGGCGCAGTTTGATTTCGGCGGCCTGTCCAAAACCTTCGATCAGGCCAAGAGCGCCGCCAAGATGCTCAAGGGTGCCGCGGGCATCGGACCCGAGGAGGAAAAGGTCATCGGCGAGTCCGTCGCGCTGGAGATTGTCGGCCAATACGGCGGCCTCGTGCGCGATCCCGCGGTGGTGGCACGCGTCAACCTCGTCGGCCGCAGCCTCGCCCGCTATTCCAGCCGGCCGGAACTCGCCTGGCGGTTCGCCGTGCTGCAGTCGGACACGGTCAACGCTTTCTCCGCGCCGGATGGCTACGTCTTCATTACCCGCGGGCTTTACGACCTGGCACCAGGCGACGATGTGCTGGCCGGCATCCTCGGCCACGAGATCGCCCACATCACTGGCCGCCATGCGCTCAAGATCGTGGCGCGCGGCGAATTCCTCTCCGGGGCCAGCAGTCTCGCGGCCCAACAGAGCAGCGATGTCCGCCAGCTCGACGCCCAGCTGCAGCATTTCGACGCCGGCGTGGGCCAGATCGCCGACACGCTGTTCAAGAACGGCTTTGATCCGCAAACCGAGTTCGCCGCCGATCAGGATGGCCGGGCCCTCGCCTCCATCACCGGCTACGCGCCGGGTGGACTCCGCGCGATCCTGACGCAGCTCCAACAGCAGGGGGATAAATCGCGGGCTATTTTCTCCACGCATCCGCCGTTGAAGGACCGCATTCACCGACTCCCCGACGATCCGCCGCCGGCCGCATGAAAAAGAAAATCCTGCTCGGCCTCGCCGTGATTTTCGTGGCGATGCAGGCCTTCCGTCCGGCGCGGAACCTTTCCGCCACGCCTTCCTTCACGGGCAAGGACGACATCACCGTGCTGTATCCGCCGCCGCCCGCCGTGAAGCAAATCCTCGTGGTGGCGTGCTACGACTGCCACTCGAACCAGACTCGCTACCCGTGGTATGCCAACATCCAGCCCGTCGGCTGGTTGCTCGCCAATCACATCACGGAGGCTCGCCATAATCTGAATTTCGCGGAATTCGGCGCCTATCCGCTCAAGCGCCAGCTCAAGAAATTCGAGGCGATGTCCGACGAGGTCCACGACCGCACCATGCCGCTGAAGTCCTACACGCTGATTCATCGTGATGCCCGGCTGACCGATGCCCAGGCGGCCGCGTTCTGCGCCTGGGCCGACAAGATGGCGGACCAGATCGCGGGTG
>Ga0316219_1000755_pt1 | contig 40280 bp, 19 predicted proteins | sample TBH18003PmetaG_FD_203635 | JGI IMG/M metagenome (GOLD analysis project Ga0316219, IMG submission 203635) | Freshwater microbial communities from Trout Bog Lake, Wisconsin, USA - TBH18003P | ecosystem: Environmental > Aquatic > Freshwater > Lake > Hypolimnion/Profundal zone | place: USA...
GATTAGAACTGAAGGTGCGCTCCATAACGCGTGGGATATGGAACGGGCTTTCAGCCCTGATGGCGGCATTCGCGCAACCTGGGGCGTTGCCCCAGGCTGGTATGGGGTCGGTCCGTTGGCCCTGCCAAGGAGGATCCGAGACAAAATGAATCGCGTGCGCCCTGAAAAGTTCATGATGCGCTCTAGACAGCTACCCGATCGCTATTCCGCTATATGAAACACGAATCATTTTATCCATTCGTCGAGGTTCTTGATTTCGCTGACCCCGCGCGCGGTTTTGTAAGTTCCGAGCCAGCGACAAACTGGGAGCATGCCCTCGTCACCGGCAACGGCAGAATCGGTGCGTTGGTTTACGGCCCCCCCAAGCACCTCCTCATGAATCTGAAACCCCTTTCCTTGATTGCGGCGTCGCTGATTGCGTTGCCCATTTTCCCGACCATCGCCCAGACCCCGGTTCCATCAACATCTGTTAGTTCCACCTCTACGCCAAAGGCAACGAACTCGGGATCGCTCGAACTGCTTCTGGAACAGTGGGGCAAGCAGAACCCTCCCAAGGGTAATGTAGGCTACCTGGTGATCCGGGATGGTAAGGTCACAGCCGAAGGGTATTGGGGCGGGGCTGACCGTTCTGCCCTGATACTTGCGGCAAGTTCCCTCCCCACCTCCATTAAGAGTAGCGTCAAACAGGTAGTTCCCGGTGCCTGCAAGGAGCCAGGATGGGTGGATGTCTCCCATGGCCTCGGCATTCCGCTGGGAACCCTCGGAGCCGGTTATTCCGTATTCGGCAAATACGGCTTCGTCAAGGTTCACTTCGACGGCGACCCGACGCCCGAGGGCTATCGCAGCAAGGTTCCCGGATCGGTCGACTATACCATGGAGCCGGAAACGAAGTCCTCCTACGGATTCCTGCTGACTTCCGAGGGAAAGAGCTATGTCCTGCAGCAGACTTCTGCGATTTGGAAGCCGGAGGCCATTCCCTTCGACGCGGCGTTCGCCTACGCTTTTCTTCCAAAGGGGGTCGTGACGTTCGACCGCAATGAGCAGGACCTGCGGGTAACTGTCAGCATGTTCTCGCCGCTGATCGCGCACGATCTGGAGACCTCGACGACACCCGTTCAGATCTTTGACGTTACGGTCGAGAACTTGACGCTGGAGCCAAGGCAGATGCAGCTAAAGCTACAGAATTCCGTGCAGGGCGCCGTCTCTGGCGACCAGACGGTCTTTACTTCCAAGACTGGAACCATCGCCTTCGGCGCCGTCAATGGGAAGGCCGATCCGAACGGTGTGGGTGTCGACATCTCGATGGCCCCCAACGACAAACAGACCTTCCGCTTTGTCATCGGGTGGAATTATCCCGCGCTCCATCACGGCAAGGACAATACGAAGCCCCAGGTTCGCTACTACACCAAGAACTTCCCCGACGCCTCCTCGGTGGTCACAAAGGGATTGAAGGAGGCCGATGGATGGCTCGCGCGGGTCAATGCCTGGCACAATTCCTACCAGGTGCCAGCACCCTTCAAGCGCCTCTGGTTCAACTCCCTCACCTCGGTCATGACCTCGACGATCATGGGAGCCGAACCCTCCTTCTTCGAGGTCGAGACCCCCCACCGCTGCCTCAACACCATGGACGTGAATGTCTACAGCGGCTGGGTCTATCTGGCAAACTGGCCCGAGATCGCGAAATTGGATATGGAGCAGTATTTCGGAACCATTCCGACCACGGGACCTAAAACCGGCCTGGTCCTCCATTCCCTCTGGAAGGACGAGGCTCATTATGTGGAGGAGCCTACTTTCCTCTGCCGTTTTTATCGCGACCAGTTGTGGTTCAATGATCCCGCCTGGACCAAGGAGGGCTTCCCTCTGGCCGTTGCCGCCGCCAACCGCGTCTATAATGAAACCAATGGCCGTTACGAGTCGCTCATCAATTCCATCACCGGGGGCCAAAGTTATGATTGCTGGATGATGCCTGGAGTGAGCAGCTACGTGAACTCGGCCTGGATCTACGGCCTCTACGGTCTTGATCGGGTATCCCGACAACTGGGGCAACCCGCCCTGATCAACGGAACCCCGGCTGGCCAACTCCTCCCCAAGGCGCTTGAAAGCTACGACAAGCTCCTCTGGAACGGAAAAAATCAGATGTGGAACTGCTTCTACCGCACCCCGGGAGCAAGCCCTAAAAACAATCCGGAAAGCTACTTCACTGATCAACTCTTCGGCCGATGGCTCCTCGCCATCGATCCCGGCGCCGACTCGGTGCTTCCGAAGGAAAAGGTCGTAGCGGCCCTCCAGTCCCTCTACACCAACAATCTGGTGGATGATCCCGCCAAGCACTTCCGCGGATGGGTGAACGGGATGCTTCCCGACCGTCAGGCCGATCTCTCCTCAATGCATGCCTACACCTTCTGGTTCGGTCCCCAGATCAATCTCGGTTCCCTGCTGGGTCTGGCCGGCAATGAGACGGCCTCCCTGGATGTCTTTGACTCGATTGAAAGCAGCCTGCACAACAACCATCTCGCGGCCGGGGAATGGAACCAAGTCGTCACCAAATCGCTCGGTTCGGAAACCTGCAGGAGCGAACCGGGCAAGGACACCCCGCGCTTCGCCCCCTATCCCCGTTACAAATCCTGCTGGGAATATGTCGTCAGGCTCATCGGCCTTCAAATGGATTCAAAATACCTCTATCTCGATCCTTTCAAGAGCGTCGCCTTCAGTTATCGGAATGTGCGTCTTGCCGGGTGTGATCTGACCGTGAAGGTCGAGCAGAAGTGGACCAAGGCCCGGATCAATGGCAGAGAGGTTGGCCTGCCGGTTAAAATCGACCGTTCGGTACCAAAGGCTGCGGTGGAATTCCTCCGTTAACAGGGACCTTTTCATGAGCAAAAAACACCTGTGTTGCCTTACTTTCGCGATAGTGAGATCCCTTCCCGTCCTTTTCACGGCATTGCTTGTTTGTCATCTCGTCTCCGCTCCTACGTTAAGTGCAGATCAAGAAAGCCCTCCCCATCCAGTGTTTCTAACCTCGAATTGGCAGCTTCAGGATGTGACTAAGGCCACCAATGCCCCCGAGGAAATTTCCTCCTCGGGATATCAACCGACGAATTGGTATCCGGCGACTGTTCCCGGAACGGTCTTGACCTCCCTTGTAAACGACAAGGTCTATCCCGAACCGCTCTATGGCGAAAACAACCGCCCGGATAAGATTCCGGAGTCACTCGCGCGAACTTCCTGGTGGTATCGCACAATCGTCACCGTTCCCCAATCCTATGCGGAGCGAACGGTCTGGCTGAACTTCGACGGGATCAACTACAGCGCCGAGATCTGGGTGAACGGCAAGGAGGCGGGCACGCTAAAGGGAGCCTTTGCCCGGGGAGTCTTTGACATCACCGGCCTCGTCAAGCCGGGTCAGGAGGCTGTGGTTGCGGTTCATATCAGTCCGCAACCGAACCCTGGGAATCCCCACGAGCACAACATCGAGCGCGGACTCGGCGGGAATGGCGGCATCTCGGCCATCGACGGCCCAACCTTCCTCTGCTCGATCGGCTGGGACTGGATCCCCGGTATACGCGACCGCAACACGGGCATCTGGCAGAAGGTCTATCTCTCGGACACCGGCCCCGTCCGCGTTCTGGAACCGTTGGTCACCTCCGACCTCCCGTTGCCAAAGCTGGACAGCGCCGACCTAAAGGTCCACGCCCTCCTCCGAAACGACAGCGCGCAGCCTCAGAAGGGAATTCTGAAAGGGACGATCGGTGATAGGATCGCCTTCCAACAGGCCGTTGAAATCACGGCCAGCTCCGCCAAGCCGATCACCCTCGATCCCACGAGCACTCCTCAGCTGCATCTGAAGAATCCAAAGCTCTGGTGGCCTAATGGCTACGGCCCGCAGAACCTTTATCCCGTAACCCTTAGCTTCGATCAGGGGGGTGTCGTTTCCGATGAAAAGAAACTCGATATCGGCATCCGCAAGATCGCCTACGCGCTCCCTGGAAGCGATAGTCTTGCCCTCTCGGTGAACGGCGTTCCTGTGGTTTGCAAAGGAGGGGACTGGGGCATGGACGAGGCATTGAAGCGCATCCCCCGCGAACGACTGGAGGCCCAGATCCGCATGCACCGCGACGCAAACTATACCATCATCCGCAACTGGGTCGGCCAGAGCACGTGCGAGGACTTCTACGAACTCTGCGACAAATACGGCATCATGCTCTGGGACGAGTTTTTTCAACCCAATCCCGGCGACGGACCGAATCCCACGGACCTCGATACCTACATGGCGAATGCACGGGAAAAGATCGTTCGGTTTCGCAATCACCCCTCGATCGCTGTCTGGTGCGGCCGCAACGAAGGCCGTCCGCCCGAAAACATCAATGAGGGATTGAAGAAGCTCATGGCCGAGTTGGAACCAACTCGGCTTTACCAGCCGAGCTCCACCGACGGGAGAGGGGTTAAGTCCGGCGGGCCTTACCGGTGGAGGCTGCCTCAGCAATTCTATTCTGCGGACGCCCCCTTCAAGACGGAGATCGGCAGTGTCTCAGTGCCCACGCTTGAGGCCGTGCAGGCCATGATGCCCCGAAAGGATTGGGAATCGATCAACGACGACTGGGCTGAGCACGACCTCGCCAATGGCGCCCAGCACGGCGACACCTATCCCGGTGAGTTGGGACGGCGTTACGGCAAATCGCGGAATCTGGCCGATTTCGTCCGTAAGGCCCAGTTGATGAACTACGAGGCCTTCCGCGCCATGTACGAGGGACGCTTTGTTAAGCTTTTCAAGCCTGTCTCGGGAGTCATTACCTGGATGAGCAACCCAGCCCAGCCGAGTTTTGTCTGGCAGCTTTACAGCTGGGATCTGGAGCCGAACGCCTCCCTCTTCGGCGCCAAGAAAGCCTGCGAACCGCTTCACGTCATGCTCAACGAAAGCACCGGGGATCTCTTCGTGATCAACAACACTCCAACTCCTCTCTCCGGCGCCATAGCGACCGTCTCAATCTACAATCTCGATGGCGCCGTTGCCTCCCGGTACGATGTAAAGGTAGAGGCTGCGGCAAGTGCCGCGACCGATCTGAGTGCCGTGAAATGGCCCAAGAAACTCTCGCCCACGCACTTTGTTCGACTCCAACTCAAGGATGCCTTGGGGAAACCGCTCTCCGAGAACTTCTATTGGCGCAGTCTTAAAAACCAAGGGAAGGATCTGAGCGAACTGGAATCCTTACCCCCGGTCACTCTTGAGTCGACCGTCACGCGGCATGACGTCGACGAAAAATGCCTGCTCGATGTGACCCTAAGCAATCCGAAGAATAAAATCGCCCTAATGGCCCATCTGCAACTCCGGCGCAGCGATACCGGAGCGCGCATCCTTCCGGTCTACTACTCCGACAATTATGTCTCGCTGGCGCCGGGTGAATCCAGAACCATCATGATCGAAGCCGATAGCAATGCCCTCCATGGAGCCAAGCCGCTTATTGTCGTGGATGGCTGGAATATTGCCGTGAAGCCTTTATCTTCCGCAGTCTGCGATCTGGAACTCAACAAGCCGGCACTACCCTCCAGTTGGCCGGTCACCAACATCGCGGTTCATTGGTTCAATGAGCCGCTCGACCGGATCAGGATCGCCTGCGGCAAAGGGAAGATGAAAGATTACACCGGTGACCGTGGTTACGATGCAGGCGACGCTCCTCACTACAAACTTAAGAAGGACAAGGATGGGAAGGTCGATCCGAAAAGTGAAATCGATTTGCGCGCCACGCTGGGGGACTTCAAGGAATTCTACTACGCGTGGCGGAGCGGTGAATTCACCTACACTTTCCCCTTCAAACCCGCACCCAGCCCAAAGGGCTATCTGGTACGCCTTCATTTTGGAGAAATCCAAGTAGATGCCCCGGGAAAACGGGTTTTCAACGTCGATATCAACGGCAAGTCAGCCCTTGTGAACTTCGACATAGTCCGGGAGGCAGGAGGAAACTTAAAGACCATCATCAAGGAGATTCCCGGGGTTGTTCCCGACAAGGACGGCAATATCGTGATCGACTTCCGCAACGGTCCCGCCGGAGACCCCATGATCAATGCGATTGAGGTGCTGCCGATGTGATCGTCGCGAATCGTCGGGAGTTCGTTTGACTGAACTATCACCAACACATTGATTAACGAATTCCTATGTTTCACTAATTCGCTTTCGACGCTTTTTCCATTCATGAAACCAACCTCTCTCCTCCTTTCTTATTTACTGACCTCGGCACTCCTTGCATTTCCGGTCGCTGCGCAACAGACAAATGCACCCGCACAGATCTCCCCGAACTTCACCGACCTCTCCATCAAACCCGTCACTCAGCGTCCCTGCCTACTGATCGATGCGGCAGACCTTCCTGAGGTGAAACGACGGTTTGAGGCAATGCAGGATCATCCTCCGGCGGACTGCAAAAAAATGGACGGTACGCTTTATGCCCTTCTTTACGGGGACGACACCGCCAAGAAACATGCGACGGCAGAATTCGTGGCTGCTACTCGAAAAATTTTCGGTGGTCCCGAAAAAGACGCGTTATGGAAGCAGAGAAGGGTCAACGAACTTCTCTATAAATACGACACTATCGCGTCCTTCGGTTTTCTGACCAAGGACGAGCAGCAGGAGTTCGAGAACGATGCAGTTCAGTTTGCGAAATTCGAAATAGGAGACGATCCCGCAAAATTTCCGTCTCCGCGAACTCCGAGCAAGAACGGTCTTGAGTTTCCAACCGGCTTCTCAACGTGCAACCGCTGGCCCGATCGCTTTCTGGGGGCGGCTCTGGCGGGCCTGAACTTTCCCAAACAACCCCTGGCAAAACCATGGGTGCAGTATGCCTGCCGACAAATCGAGTTTATGCTTGAGAATGGCAACTGGGATGGAGCCTGGAATGAGGTGCCCCGCTATCATAACTGGACGATGCTGCTCTTCAGCACCCTGTTCGAGGCTCTCCAACGGCGAACCAGTGTCGATTTCTACCAGGACCCGAACACCAAAGCCCTGCTTGACTGGTATGTGCGATTCTCATCCCCCCTCGTCCGCTTTCCCGAGACGACCAAGCGCAACCCTGCCGGCGAACCGACCCTGCCGGTCTGGGGGGATTCCAATTATGGTGACTATTTCCAAGTCTGTGCGATGGCTGCGCCGCATTACACCGCCAGCGACCCGGCATTTTCAAAACGTCTGATGTGGATGTGGCGGCGAGCGGGAAGCCCATTCCAGAATGGGTGGAATTTTGGGCTCTATTTTCCGATGTTAGCCAATCCAACCTTGCCGGACACACCGCAAACGCTGCACAGCGAACTTTGCAAGAAGTTCGGCTATGTGCTGATGCGCTCGGGCTTCAATACCACGGACGAGACTGTGGTATATATGCGCGGGGGAGAGCGGGGAATCTTGCACCCAAGAGCGGACCTCGGCTCGATCGATCTTTTCAGCCAGGGGATTCCGCTGGCGCTCGGCTCCCAGTCCGGGCCATACGGACCAGGAATCGAATGGAACCGTTCGCAAGTCTCCAACAACGACGTGGTCTTCGGAAACAAGCCGCGCGATCGAAGGGAATGCAGCGGAAAGATCGACGCCTGGTTCACCTGTCCGCAGGTGGACTACGCCGTGGCTGACTGCTCGCGTCCTCCGGACAAGTTCGTAAAGCAGCCCGACTCGTTCCACTGGCGTCGTCATCTTCTGTTGGTAAAGAATCCCGACTACCTCGTGGTCTGGGACGAAATTGCCTCACCAATGCCCTCGGAATACTATTTGCACACGACCGCGGAGAAGTTGATCTGGGGCAAGAACCGGATCACCGCGCATACCGCCTACAACGCAGACCTCGACATCCATGTCCTCGCGCCCTCCAATCCGCTGGCGCCGAATGAAAAGGAGGGGCGCTTCGGTGCGGCGATGGAAGACCGGCAACATTCCGGGAAGTTCGTTGGCAAGGGCGACCCCTATCCTTTTAACAAGCTCAAATATTTCAGCATTCCCGCCAAGCCGGGCGAGGATATCATCACGGTCCTGCATCCGCGCAAGCCGGACGGCGCCCCGCTCACGGCGACGCTTGGCTCTTCCAGCAAGGAGAAGATCACCCTGAAGATCACCAACGGCGGCAAGAGCGATCTCGTCAACCTCAGTACCGATGGCGCTTCTTTTCAGCGCGGTATTTCCCCGGCGGTGACCATCCCGATGCAGATCCAATCGACCTCACCAGTAACCAAACATTGAACGCATCAAAGTCTTTACGAACTTAAACTCAATGAAATCAATTTTCCTCATTTCTCTACTGGCGCCGATGGCTGCGCTTGCAGGGCCCTCCGCCCCACAACCAGTCGGGAAGGTGGAGACCTCAACGGCCAAAGCCCCGATTCCCGCTGTTCCACCCACCTTTGCCGATGCCAACGTTGGCCGCGTGGAATATCCCCCCGAGGCTCATGCGCCCTCCATCCCCGCCCTCGGGGAGTTGCCTCCATGTCCGGGGCCTTTCGACAGCACTGTGGAATCGCTCAGGCATTACAAATGCCCGGAGTGGTTCCGGGATGCCAAGTTCGGCATCTGGGCACACTGGGGACCCCAGGCGGTGCCCGAAGACGGGGACTGGTACGCCCGCCGCCTCTATCAGGAGGGACGCCTCTTTTACAGGGATCATCTCGCGGAATACGGACACCCCAGCAAGAGCGGTTACAAGGACATCATTCCGCTCTGGAAAGCCGGGAAATGGGATCCGGACCGATTGATGTCACTCTACAAAGCTGCCGGAGCCCGCTATTTCATGGCCCAAGCGGTTCATCATGACAATTTCGACAACTGGAATTCCAAGTATCACAAGTGGAACTCCGTGGCCATGGGGCCGAAGAAGGACATTGTCGGCACCTGGAAAGAGGCCGCCAAGAAACAGGGGCTGCATTTCGGGGTTTCCGAGCACCTGGGGCACGCTTACACCTTCCTGCTCCCATCGCATGGCGCCGACAAGAAAGGCCCGTTGGCCGGTGTTCCCTACGACGGGAACGATCCGGCTTTTTCGGATTTGTGCGGAATGCCCGCCAGGCCCGGCGATGACAAGTGGTATAGCACGGATCCCCGCTGGCAGCAGGAGTGGTATGCCCGGATTCACGATCTGATCTCCCAATATCAACCCGAATTGCTATACAGCGACGGCGGGGTTCCTTTTGGGGAAATCGGGCGGAAAATCATGGCTCATTATTACAACACGGACATCCGGAAGGAGGGCGGGGTGCTGAACGCCGTCTATTTCGCCAAGAAAAACTACCCGTTTGCCGGCAGCGGGGAATTTTTCGACGGCACCTGCGTGATGGACCGAGAACGCGGCGGAAGCGACGACATTTCCCCCGATCCCTGGCAATGTGACACTTCCACGGGGGATTGGTACTACAACCGCAGGGATGCTAGATATCACCGGTACAAAACCTCCGCGAAGGTCATCCAGATGTTGGCGGATACCGTCAGCAAGAACGGGAATCTGCTTCTCAACGTGACCCTCAGCCCGGACGGCAGTCTCCCGCCGGAGATGGAGACGCTGCTTTCGGAACTTGCCGATTGGATGAAGATCAACGGCGAGGCGATCTTCTCCACCCGTCCCTGGGTGATTTATGGCGAAGGAGTTTCCGAGACTTCCAACGGTGCCTTCAACGAAAACACACCCTACTCGCCCTTTGATATTCGGTTCACTCGGAAGGGAGGCGACCTCTACGCGATCACCCTTGGCATCCCTGCCGACAAAGTGGCGATTCATGCGCTCGCCACGAATTCGCCATTGGTCAGCGCGGGGCCTTCCGATGTGTCGCTCCTGGGCTGTCCTGGAAAACTCCACTGGATCATGACGGACGAGGGTCTCGTCATCGATCTCCCATCCGATCCGAAGGCCAAATCCGCGTTATGTTTCAAAATCTCCGGACTGACGACGCCAACCGATCTGAGCAAAGCGGTTCTGGACGATCTCAAGAGAGCCCTCAAGGAAGAATATCGATTCTAACGCGGTGAAACTCTTAAAGTCATTATGAACCTAACCTCCATGAAATCCACGAAATCAACCATCCGGAGGCTATTATGGCCTCTCGCCTGCCTCTCTCTTTGCATGGCGCCGGCCCGCCCGGTGCATGCGGCGGATTCGCCCCAGGCCAGCCTGAAAACCGCCCTCGAACAAACCGAACTTGGAAAACTCCCCGAGGGATGGAAGGCGCTCAAAGGCGATTGGGCGGTGCGGCTCGACGCGCAGCCCGCCCCCGAAGGCACCGAAGCCGCCGCGCAACCCCAGGAGCTCCAGCCCGACCAGGAGAAGCAATGCCTACTGCCCCGCGTCCTCGGCACGGACTTGGAAGGCGGTGTGATCCGGTATGACGCGCGCGAGTTCGGCGATTTCACCTTCACCTACCAGATGAAGCACGCCACCGAACGGGAATATTGGGGGAACGCGTTCCGTTTTCGCATCCAGCCGGACGGCAAACAGTACTACTACGTCAAGCGCGAGCGCTTCGGGACGTTCACCTTGAATTGGTCGGACGGAAAATCCGAAAAGGTACTGGCAACCAGCGAGGGAAAAGTGGATTTGGACCAGGGGCAGTGGGTCTGGGTGCGGGTGAAGGCCGAGGGCAGCCGTTTCCAGGTGTGGGCCTGCACGGACGGCGTTTCGTTCGCTCCATTCCTGGATTTCACGGACGCGAAGCATTTGTCCGCCTCCGGCAAGATCGCCTTTGCGGCTCCGCGCCGGTTTCATTTCGCCTTCCTGGAAAACCCCTGGAACAACGACGCCGCGAAGCGGCAGCGCGGCGCGTGGCTCACGCGCGTGGCGCAGGGGCAGGCCTTCCGCCAGCTTGCGAAAGAAGGCCGGACGCAAAATCAGGTGCAGGTGGAATATTTTGTGGGCGACCCCGCGAAGGCTCCCACGTCGCTCTCTTTTGAGGACGGCGCAATGAAGCACACCCTCCCGCTGACCGAGACCGGGATCGGATTTCACACACTCGATATTTTCGCCAGCGTCGGGGGCGACCGCCCTTCGGAACCCGTTCAGGTCGCTCTCGCAAAGGGCTCGCAAACGCTGGATCGCGCGTCCGTGAAAGTGACGGACTCCTTCCAGGCTGACCGACTCGCTTCCTTCAACCCCAAGCCGGAGGCTGCGCCCGATGAATCAATACCTGTCAGGAAGCAGGATTATATGGCCTGCTCAGAGAAGGCTTTTTCCCGGTATGGCAACACCGGCCGTTTTCCCTGGGACAACCGATGGAGCGACGCCACGGTGCTCTATCGCGCCACGGGGGACCGGAAATACCTCGACCGCGTGATGGAATGGACGCGCGTCTGGATCAAGGGCCGCACCAGCGGGAAGACGGAGATCCCCGAATTCCATTTTGCGAGCCGACCCGGATTCGCCAACGCGGCGACACTGGCGCTGGAGAAGGGCAACCTGACGCCCGAGGAGAAGAGGATATTCCTGGAGATCGTCGCCGACGTGCTGGCAAGCAACTTCCAGGAGGGCGGCGGCATCATGAACCGCGCGATGGGCTACGCGCTTTCCATCCAGCCGCTGCTCAAACTCGTCCCCGCCCACCCCATGCGCAGGCAGTTGATGAAATACCATGACGCGATCATGTCGGATTTCCTGGCCACCAAGGAAGTGCTGGAAAACTCGAGCAACTACATGCCCATCACCCTGCTCTACCTGATTTCCTGGATCGACGACCACGGCATGCAGAAGATGTACCAAGACCCGAAAGTCCGGCAGGGCTTCGATAACGTACTGGAGTTGATGGACCCTGCGGGCGGCATCCCGCAATTCGCGGACTACGGCGGCAAGCATCTCTACTCGTTCAAGCTGGTGGCCGTCTTTGAGCGCCTGGCGACGGTATACAAGGACGGGCGTTTCAAGTGGGCTGCCCACCAGATGGCGCGGCGGCTTTTGCAGCGCTTCAATGTCGAGGAACTGAGCGGCGGCGACACCGAGGCGATCGCCTGGGCTTACGCCTACGCCGACGACTCCATCCCGGAAACCCACCCCGCCAGCGGTTCCGTCGTCACGGAGCGCAACACCGGGCACCTCGACAAGCTGATCTTGCGCAGCGGCTGGGGGATCGACGACTTTCACGTTGCGGTGGATTTCGTGAGCGGCTGCGAGCACGGCGACAACAACGCGCTGGCGGTGCTCAGCGTTTACAAGGACGGCGGCCAGTCGCTCATCGACAAGGCCGGACGCGACATCACAAACCACAGCCTCCCGTTGATCCGCGAGCGTTCCAGCGGCTTCCCCTACCTGAAGGAACCGTGGGAGGCCGGGCGCTGGTACCAGGCGAGCTTCGACCTGAAAAACTTCGGAAGCTGGGGCAGTTTCTCGGGCGGCGCGGGCAGCCCGCTCGGACACCAATGGCTCTACGGCGAAGCGATGATCCCGTATGACTTCACCTACAATCCCGCGCGCGAATTCGCGTTCGTCTGGGGGCTCAACGGCAACGGCAAGGTGCGCGTTTACCTCGACGACGTGAAACTGATCCAGAGCGGCGACTCGCCCGACAAGCCCCGGAAGGAAACCGTGCTGGAAGACTTCGAAGGCCCGGCCTGGCGCTGGATCGGCAACTTCCAAAAAGCGGCCGGCGCCCACAGCGGCAAGGCGTGCGGAAGCTTCGATCTCGACTTCGCCGAGAGCAACTTCATCGGGAAGAAATTCCCGATGCCGCTGGATGTCCATGGCACGGACTACGACCGCATCGAGTACTGGTTCAAGCTGGAACCCGTCACCGGAAGCGTCGCCCACTGGACAACGCTCACCCTGGGGGACAAATCCGGCACGCCGCGCAACTATTCCTCCAACTACAACCAGAACCATGCGGTGAAACAGAAATTTTTCCAGGACGGAAAGCTAACCACCTTCGCCGGATTCTCGCTGGAGGATCGCAACCCCTTCGGCGGGCGGCAAGGGCGCGACCGCGAATTTTTGTTCGTGAAAAACAAGGTCCTCTGGGTCCGCGACCGGATCCGTCCCGACGCCGCGAAGCCGTTCCGGGCCGGTCCCATCTGGCAGGTGGGAAACCTCGCTGGAACCAAGGGGGCGAACTGGTTTGACACCTGGATCGACACCAACCTGATGCTCTGGTTCGTGCCGAAGCCTTACGCCACAGTCGAACTGATGTCCGATCCGCAGCCGAAAGGCTACGATATGGGGCTAAAGAAGGTTTACCCGGCGGTGCTGACGCAATATGCCGAGGGCGACAAAGCAGGGAACGGACTGGTGTTCGACTCGCTGCTGTTTCCGCATAGCGGCAAGGAAGAGGCCGCAAAACTGGCCGCGCGGGTAAAAGTGCTCCATGACCAGGATGACATCACCCTGATCTCCGTGGGAGGCGACCTGCTGCTGTGCAATCCCGCCGGCCAGAAGGTCGCGTTGCAGGGAATCGTCACCGACTGCAAAATGCTGTACGTGACGGGCCTGGCCACCAACTCGCCCGCCTGTGAGGGCGTCGGTGGGACGCAAGCGGAATATCAAGGCGGGAAACTCAATCTGAAAGTTGCGCCCAACCCTTGACGCTCGATGCCAGGAAATGAACTTGCACTGCAAATGAATCTTCGCATGAATTTCATTCGCAATATCCTATGCTCACACGAAGCATAAAACCAATTTGTCGTTTCCTGACGGGGCTGTTGATCCTGACACCGTTGGCGGCCTTGCCTCAAACACAACCCGTCTCCAGTCTGGAGCCTTCGACTTCCATTCCCGCAAAGGAGTTCAATGTCCTGGATTACGGAGCGAAAGCCGATGGCGCGACGCTCAACAGCCGTCCGATCCAAGCCGCCATTGACGCGGCGGCGGCAGCGGGCGGAGGACATGTGATCGTCCCCTCCGGCCAGTTCCTCTGCGGGCCGATTCTCCTGAAGAACAACATCGATTTGCACCTCGCCAAGGAGGCCGTTCTGCAGATGAGTCGGAACTTTGACGATTTTCCCGTGCGCGGCAATGACCACCAAGCCTTCATCCTCGCCGCGCAAGCCCACGATGTTGCAATCAGCGGGGAAGGCCTCATCGACGGCCAGGGAGAGCCGTGGTGGGAGGCGTTTCGCAAGGTCAAGGGCACTGCATCGCAGGGACCCCGGCGGCCTCAGATGATTCTCTTTACGGATTGTCAAAGGGTGAAGCTGGAGGGGTTTTCCACCCGGAATCCGCCCGGCGTCCATTGTGCGATGAGGGATTGCAGCGAGGTGATCGTCCAAGGCCTGACGATGACAGCTCCGGGGGATTCTCCCAACACGGATGCCCTCAACCTGCGGGTGAAACGCGCGGTGATCCGCAAATGCCGCATCGCCACGGGCGATGACAACATTGTATTGTGTTCCGGCGCCAAGCCGCGGAACGGAACTCCCTTGATCGAGGACGTCACCATTTCGGATTGCAAGCTGGGGGTCGGTCACGGGCTTTCAATCGGCAGTTACACCACCGGCGGGGTCCGTAATGTGCGCTGCGAGAATATCGAGTTTGAGGGAACCACATCCGGAATTCGCCTCAAGGCCGCGCGAGATCGGGGCGGACTGGTTGAGCAATTGGTCTATCGGAACCTGACCATGAAGAATGTGCGCTGCCCGATTGTGATTACCAGTTACTACCCCAAGATTCCCAAGCAGCCTTGGGACGATGCCGAACAACCGGCGGGAGCCACCACTCCGTTCTGGCGGAAGATCACCATCGAGAACCTGACCGCCACCGGCGCGCAAACGGCCATGATCGTCTGGGGGGTGCCGGAGCGCCTCGTCTCGGATATATCCCTCAAGAATGTGAATGTGAGCGCGGAGAAAGGGGGAATTTGCTGTTTTTCGAGCAACATCCGTTGCTCGGGGGTGCAAATCAAAGCGGCGTCCGGTCCTTGCATGCTCACCTATCGGGGGGGGATCACGGGAGTAGAGACCACGCCCATGGAAGCCCCGACAACGAAACCCGCCAAGAAGACCGCTCACTCCTTTACCCCTGGGCGCATTCACATCGTGCTGGTGGGGGATTCAACGGTGACTGACAACGCCGGTTGGGGCAAGGGCTTTGCCAGGGCGATGAGTGATGACGTGGAAGTCATCAATCTCGCCCAAGGGGGGCGCAGCTCCAAAAGCGCCATTGCCGAAGGGATGCTCAAGCAGGCCGTTGCATTGAAACCGGATTATCTTCTGATCCAGTTCGGCCACAACGACCAACCCGGCCATGGCGACCGCGAGACCGATCCGCGGACCACTTACAAGCAAGCCATGACGCAATATGTGGACGAGGCGAGAGCCGCCGGTGTCAAGCCGGTGCTGGTCACTTCGCTGAGCCGTCGGCAATGGGAGCCCGGAGGCCGGAAAATCCACTCTTCGCTCCAGCCCTGGGTGGATGTGGTCAACGAGATCGCCGCCGCCAGGAAAGTGCCGCTGGTGGACCTGCACGCTCGCTCGGTGGGTGAGTACGAAAAAATGGGGATGGAAGGGACCAAGGCGATTTCCCCCTCAAAGAATGCGGATCCGGCGCATCCCAACGCGGACACCACCGGCCTGAAGTTGGACGGCACGCACCTGAATGCAAAGGGGAGCCGGTTGTTTGGCATGATCGTCGCGGAAGAACTCGGAAAAGTTGTGCCGGAACTGGCTTCGCATGTATCCGCCGCCCCCATGACAGCGGCGGGTAAGAGAATCACCGTATCGGCTGATGGAAAAGGCGACTTCAAGGCCGTCCAGGATGCGATCGACGCCGTCCTGGACAACGGCAAAGAGCGCACGGTGATCCACATCACAGCGGGCACTTACGCCGAGCCCATCGTGGTGCCCGAGACGAAGATCAATCTGACATTGGAGGGCGACGGCCCGGAGAAAACGATTCTCGACTGGAACCGAAGCGTGTACGACCCCATCCCGGAGGGGCACGACAAATTCAACCCTGGCCTTCATGTTCGCGCGCCGGATTTCCGCGCCGAGAATCTGACGATCCAGAACAGCGCCGGCGACCGGGGGCAGGCTTTGGCGGCCCGCGTGGATTCCGACCGGGTGGTTTTCAAGAACTGCCACATCCGCGGATGGCAGGACACTTTGTTGCTCGAAAATGGCCGCTCCTATTTCAAAGAGTGCCGCATCGAAGGCCGGGTTGACTTCATTTATGGGAACGGCACGGCCGTGTTTGACCGCTGCGAAATCAAGAGCAAAAACGGCGGCCATGTGACAGCGGCAAGCACGCCCGCCGACCATCCCTATGGTTTTGTGTTCTTGGACTGCAAACTGACCGGGGATCCTGCACCGTGGATCGATCCCAGCACCAACCAACCACCCAGCCCTTCCATGGGCAAACCGATGGCCGATTTGGGGCGTCCGTGGCGTCCTCATGCCAGCGTCACCTACCTCAACTGCGAGATGGGCGACCACATCATGCCCGCAGGCTGGAATAATTGGCGCAAAGCCGAAAACGAAAAAACCGCCCGGTATGCCGAATACAACAGCACCGGGCCTGGGGCAAATCCGGAAACAAGGGCGCCGTGGGCGAAGCAATTGACCAAAGAGGAGGCCGCGCAGATCACCATCAAAAGCGTTATCGGAGGCGGGGAGGGTTGGCGTCCGCAATAATCCCGCAGTTTGCGACAATTAGCATGAACAAGACATCCACAGCATTAGCTATCCCAGCAAGCGATCGCGAGATCCTCCGTTCCCTGGCGGCGCGCGTGCGCGAGATCGCGGAACTGCCGGAACAGGCCGTTCGCCGCCGCCGTCTGGCAGCCCACAATGAGTTGAATCCCGAACGCCCGATTGTTCTGACATACCCTGAAGGCGCATGGGTCGAGTTGCTGCCGCCCGGGACGATGCAGTGTCAGACCGAGAAGCTTCGCGGCTGGGAATATCAGCTCCGCCGGAAAATTTACTGGTGGGACCACCTGCGCGACGACAACGCCATCGAACCGTTCTTCAACATCCCCTGGCAAATCACGCGGGGCAATTACGGCTTCGACATTGCTTACGAACACGGCGACAACCGGGGCAGCTATCATTGGGAGCCGCCGATCGGCGAAATCGAAGCCGGGTTCGACCGGTTGAAATCCGCCGTCCATCGCGTTGACCGCGATGCGACTCATGCCGATGTCGCACTGGCCACCGAGCTTTTTGGAGATCTCCTCCCGGCACGCATCCGAGGCAAATACTGGTGGACATCCGGGTTGACGTGGGAGGCGATCAAGCTGATCGGATTGGAGACCCTCATGCTGGCGCCATACGACCAACCCGAAGGTCTCCACAGGCTCATGAAGTTTTTAAGCGACGAACATCTCAAGTTCATCACCTGGATGGAAACCGAAGGACTGCTTTCGAACACGAATGAGGACGACTACACAGGCTCGGGTGGCGCGGCCTATACCGGGAAGTTGGCGCGGGCCGGACAACAACCCGGAAGCCCCGTGCGGTTGCGGGACACATGGGGTTTCGCGGAGTCGCAGGAAACCGTCGGCGTCTCGCCGGAGATGTTTGCCGAGTTCATTCTGCCTTATCAAATTCCGCTGCTCGAAAAGTTCGGACTCAATTGCTACGGTTGCTGCGAGCCGGTGCATGACCGCATCGATTCCATCCTGAGCGTTCCGCGCCTTCGCCGCATTTCGGTTTCGCCCTGGTGCGACCAGAGGGTCATGGCGGAAAAACTCGGGTCCGATTACGTCTTCAGCCGCAAGCCAAACCCGACGCAAATTTGTCTGACGTTCAATGAAGCAAGCATCCGGGAGGACTTGCGGCAGACGCTCGCTCTCGCCGGCAACGGTTCGCTGGAGATCATCATGAAAGATACCGTTACGGTGCAGAACGAACCGTGGCGCATTAGCCGTTGGATCGAGATCGCGCTCGAAGAGGTGCATCGATTCGCATCCTGACCGAACTACTCTGCGATTCAGCGCCATCTCCAAATGAAAGATTATGAAAGCCCTCCTTATCTCCCTCCCCGCTTCGACTTTGTGCCTCTCGGGTAATCTCCTTGCACAAGATGCCGGGCCTCCCGGTTTGGAGGGGTCGAATGCCATGATGGGTTTTGTATAGCCGAAAGAAGGGAGAAGCGGAAGGAAAACCGCGTGACGGGAGCGCCGGTTTCGGGCATGGTGGTCGGCATGAATCCCAGCGACCACGCGAAACAGAGTTTCAAGAGCGGCGGCGTTTTCAAAGGCGCTTCGCTTAAATTTTGGAACGAGACGAATTGGCTTCGTATCATCGGGTTCTCCCTGCTTTTCCTCTTGCCCATAGGACTCCACTCGTTCGCGCGAGACGTCTCAGCGCGGAAATCGCATCTGCTGTATTCGGCATTCGTCGGTGGCACGCGTATTCAAGTGTTCATATCAGATAAGCCTTTTTTTCCCGAGAAACACCGCACTACTTTAAAGAAGTATGACGAGAGTAGTGCGAAAGTGCTCCCTGCTACTGTAGATGGAAGACCTGTCCGGGGCTCGGATAATCGCCTGCCAAAGACCGGCTGCTCCCAATTGGCAACTCTTTATGTCATGTTCGGCAAGAGGCGGGTGAATGTGCCCGAACGCTTGCTCAGCAATGTTTTTCACCCCAGCCTCGGACTTGCCGAATTTGATTCTCGATACGGTGATACAATTGTGTCGGTCTCGGCCGACGGTAAGAGCGTGCTGATTAGTTTGGGTGTCGGTGAAGGCGGCGGTGTCGATATTCTGACGTACTGTATCGACATAGGTGGCACGTGTACCGAGACCGAACCAAGTCGGATTGCCAGTTAAATGCTCTCTCTTCGTGACGGAGTTGAACTCTGTCACGTACCCATCCGCGAAGCTGCGCTTCGAAGACGTTGCGAGCAGGTAAGACGTCGGGGCTGCATCCGACGGTTGCGGAGCAAAGCTCCGAAGATGGGCGGGTGACGGAGTCAAACTCCGTCACCAGGCGGGGAGGACGGGGTCGTCTTCCTCCTCGTTACGAATCTCCAGATTCGTAACGCACTTGTCTTCGAATCTCCGATTCGCCAAACTCCGTCATGCGCAGCCGCTACCGTGTCCTCACGCCGCACGCCGCCCACTTTGTGACCTCGACCGTCGTCGAATGGCTCCCGGTATTCACCACCGCCGCCTGTTGCGACATCCTCGTCGAATCCCTGCAATACTGCCGCAAGCACAAGGGTCTCCAACTCTACGGCTGGGTCATCATGCCCAACCACTTCCACGCCATCGCCGCAGCCACCGACCTGACCGGCGTTCTCGCGGACCTGAAGAAGTTCACCGCCCGCAGGCTGGTCGAGCAGATGCGGGCGGAACGGCGTGAATGGCTCGTCAACCAGTTCAGCTACTTCCGCGCGGCCCACAAGCCCACAACGCACCAGATCTGGCAGGAGGGCTTTCACCCGGAGGCGCCGGAGAACGACGCGGTGATGCTGCAGAAGCTGGATTATCTGCACAACAACCCGGTGTAGGCAGGATTCATCGCGTCGCCCGAGCACTGGCGCTACTCGTCGGTGCACGCTGGCTGCCGGGGGCAATGCCGGTGATGGGGGTGCGACGATTGGCGCTAGGCGCGCGTTGGCGGGAGGGCGTCTTCAGGGCTTGCGGGAGCGGGGCGAATCGGAGATTCGAAGACAAGTGCGTTACGAATCTGGAGATTCGTAACGAGGAGGGGGAAAGACGGGCTCGTTTTCGTTGAGGACGGGCTCGTTTTCGTTGGGAACGGGCGCGCGGCTGGTCGAAAATCGCCAGAAACGCCCGAATCCCCTGAAAGACGCGCCACACTTCGCGTTTTTGCGAAAGTCGGACGAATCGTCTTGTTTGCATCCGTGGTTTTCACTATCAATGCTCTCTGTAGCGCACCCTTCCGGGGCGTGACCCATCATCAATCAAACAATCGGCGAGAATCCTCCCATGCCCATTTACGATTCGGACGAGCCAATCTTCTTCGACACCGGATTGCGCTACGACATGGATGAACCTCCCGCCAACAGCAGGAGACTAAGACAGATGAATTCCTCCTCGTTACGAATCTCCAGATTCGTAACGCGCTTGTCTGCGAAACTCCGTTTCGAAAGCGCCGGCAAGCAGGTTGCGGCGTTCGAGCTGCGCAAGACCTCGTGCGCCGCGCCCGGTATCGGCGTTTTGCGAATCGGAGATTCGAAGACAAGTGCGTTCCCAATCTGGAGATTGGGAACGAGGGACCAACGCGCTTGTCTGCGAAACTCTGTTTCGAAAGCGCCGGCAAGCAGGTTGCGCGTTCGAACTGCGCAAGACCTCGTGCGCCCCGCCCGGTATCGGCGTTTTGCGAATCGGAGATTCGAAGACAAGTGCGTTCCCAATCTGGAGATTGGGAACGAGGGAAACTCGAATGAATCTCTACCATGACTAAATCACTCTTTACCATTTGCAGCACAGGGTTTCTTTTGTCCTTTGCCCTGGCGGCCCCGGTGCAACCGGCAGAAGCACAGCCTCCGGAAACGACCTTTGAATCTCGTTGTTCCCAAGTGCTGGACAAGATGCGCCAGACCCCGATCGACTCAGCCTGGCACAAAATTAAGACGGGGACCGAAGCGTGTTCTATTCTCAAGTGGCATATCTGGCCGGTGGCGGCGCGGTTGAGCCTGCCTCGCGAGAAGCGGAAAGAGGCTCTGGACGTGTATATTAAGGGACTGCAGTTATGTGACAATTCCAACTATTCACCGTGGTCCACCACCTACTCGCTGGCCACGATTTTGATGAATCGCGCAACACTCCCGCCGGAGGTCATGGAGGCCGAGAAGCAACTGCTTGAAAAGTGGAACTACGACTGTTCGGCGGGCACCATCAACATGCGGCTCTATCTTTACACCGCCGGGTATCTGGCCTCCGAATTGTGGCCGGACTTTGCGGACTCCGCGACCCCCGTCGCCGCCAAGACTGCCATCGATTTCCGAGGCAAGACCGTTCGCTCCCACAAGGCGGGTGAAATCAAGGCATTCTGCCGCGACAATATCTATAAAATCTTCCGCCAGTTTACGGTGCAGAACCTCGTGGAGCATGATCTGGTCTATTTCCCCTGCGACTTGGACGCGGTCAAATTGCTGGCGGACTTTGCTCAGGATCCCGAGATGAAAAAGCGGGCCACGATGGTTATGGATTATTTCCTGCTCAACCTGGCCACCGATTGGAACCACGGCTACGATCCGGAACCTTATTTCCGCGAAAAATATTTCGGCGTCATGATGGGGGACGCCGTGCCCAACATCGAAGAGTTCGGCTGGCTCTACTTCGGCACGCCCAGATTGGCGCCGCTCTCCGGCAAATCTGTTTCCCTTCTGTTTTGCACACCTGACGGCTACCGAATGCCGTCCGCTTTCGAGTCAATCGCCCGCGACCGCAACGCAGTGCGGGAAAAGAGAGAATCGCAATTCGACTCGGAAGGCGCGAATTATACGGTATGGAAGACTTTTTTCCACGCGCCCAATTATTCCCTGAGCACGGGCGTAAACGAATACGACGGCAGCAAGGGCATCAAGACCGGATTATTCAAAGAGGAGCGGTTGGTGAACCTGACCTGGTTTTCCGGCAGGCCGGGCAGCCGCTTCTATGTCTTTCAGGAGAATATCGGCCAACCCTATATGGGAAAAACGGATAAGAACGAGTTCGGCGAGGGAGAGAACCCCTACAGCCAGCGCCTCCAGGAAAAACGCACGGTCATCGGCATTTACGATGTGCCGGAATCCTATCCGTATTACAAACAATACACCGCTTATCGCCGGGGCGATGTCACGCTCGGCCAGCTCGAAGAGGAAGGCTGGGTGTTCACCCACACCGGAAAGATGCTTTTCGGATTCTATTCGATGATGCCAACAACGTGGGAACGTAACCGGCAGGAGAAAGGGGTCTCGGGAGGGGTCCACGTGCGCTGGTGCGACAGCCGCCGGAACGCATGGATTCTGGAGACCGCGGATGCGGGCAGCTACTCCGGCGACCCGTCGGCACAACTCGCTGCCTTTGCCGATGATGTTCTTAAAAAGGGCGTGGTAGAAACCAGCAAGATGAAACAGAACATACCCGAGTTCTCCTACAAGAGCATCCATGGAGACAGCCTGCGCATCGTATTTTCCGGCATGGGCAAATCGGTACTCGGGCAGCATTTCATTAACAATGCCCCCGTGGACTACCGCCGATGGAAAACCCTCGACTCGCCGTGGGCCCGCCAGGACTTCAACAGCCCGGTTGTCACCGTGGATTTTGCCGGAACGAAGCTGACCTACGACTTTGACAAATGGACCGTCGTTGGGAAGCGCTAATCGCCTCGGGATTAACTTGAGGGGCCAAACCAATGCCATCGTTCGATAAAACAGCACTTCTCAGGACTGGAAAAATGCGAGTTATACACCTCACCCTCCTTGCTCTTTATAACCTACTCCTGCTTGTTCCATGTGTTCTGGGGGCCGTGGAGAATACGGATGTCCTGCCACTGGCAGGCAAGTGGCGCATGAAGTTGGATCCGACCAGCAACGAGGGCGCGGCGCAGAAATGGTATAGTCTGAAAATTTCCGGAGACATCGCCATCCTGCCTGGGACCATCAATTACGAGAATCACCGCACGGCGGCCGCAACGGTGCCCTCAAGTCCGCTCGGATCGTCGATCGGCTTGGGGAATTTCCAGCCACTGTATGAATATCGCGGTGCCGTGTGGTATCAGCGGGACGTTGAGATTCCGGCTGGATGGGCGGGAAAGCATGTCGAACTTCTTATGGAATCCTGCATGTGGGAAACCTACGTCTGGGTGGACGACCAATTCATCGGAACTGTCAACAGTCTGGCTACGCCCCATCGGTACGACTTGACCAAGGCGCTGAAATCCGGCGCAAAGCAACGGATTACAATAGCCGTGGATAATTCCAATTTGCCGAACGCGATGTCGGGAATCGCCGGTCAAATCAAAGATCAAAAATCCGCCGACGCCACTGCCCGGGAGATGATGGAATTTTTCAATGAAGGCACCGTCATGGCAAGCACCGCCCGCAAGGTCAAATACGGCATTACAGGACATCAGGTTTGGGCCATGATGTGGAACGGCATTCTGGGCCGCTTTGAACTTCACGCTGAAGATCAGATGCGGATCACCCATGCCGATGTTTTTCCGCCGGCGGAAACAAACGGCATCAAATTGAAACTTGAGCTGGCTAACGACTCCGGTTCGACCGGCGACGCCAAAGTAAGCCTCCGCTGCAAACTACGCGGCAACGGTCAATCCGAGGAAACTCGGATGGAAGCAAACGTCCACCTTTCCGGGGAGAAGTGCCAGTTAGTGGAATTAAATCTAGCACCCAAACGTCCACTCTTGAGGTGGGACGATGAAAATCCCCGCGTTTATGATGGCGTGCTTGAGTTGTCGCAAGCTGGCAAAGCGAGCTTTGGCGAGTATCGGATGGCTTTCGGTTTGCGTGAACTGGGCCGCAGGGACAATCAGTTTACCGTGAACGGCCGCAAAGTCTTCATGCGTGGCACGGTGGAGAATTTCATTTTTCCCCTCACCGGAAACGCCCCGGTGGATCCTGAAACCTGGCAAAGGCTGATGGCGACGGTGAAGGCCTACGGCTTGAATTTTATTCGGTTCCATACCTGCACCCCGCCTGCGTCGGCATTCGACGCCGCGGACGAGACCGGCGTCTATTTGCAAGTGGAACTGCCGATGCTCACCCGCCCGCCCGCCGGGTCAATATCGAAGGAGATCAAAGACCCGGCAAGCAAGGCATTCATCTTCGATGAGTTTCGCCGCATCCTTGCGACTTATGGCAATCATCCCTCGTTTTTTGGAATGACCATGGGCAATGAACAATTCGACAATAATCAAGCGTTCCGTTCCGGCTTGGTGAAGCAGGCACAGCAACTGGATTCCCGGCATTTTTACGCTGAAAGCAGCGGTGGCCCCACTCACTGGCCCGCGGGGTCCACCCAGAACGGTGTGGTGAGCGATTACTTCGTTACCGCACACTCGGTCTCCGGCACCGAGCCGCTCACCGGCATTGCGTGGAGCGGGCGCAGGGTGATCGATTCCTCTCGCTTCAACACCACCGCTCCGAACACTACCTATGACTACTCCGCTTCACTCGCGGGTCTGGAGAAACCTCTGATGACGCATGAGGTCGGGCAATGGGCGACATTCCCCGATATGCGCGAAATGACTCGTTATCACGGTGCCACGCGCCCTTTTAATTTTGACATCATCCGCCAGCGTCTTCGGGATAATGACTTGCTCGAATTCGCCGCCGACTTCACCCGCGCCTCCGGCAGACTTGCCTTTGCGCTCTATAAGGAGGAAGTGGAATCGGCGCTGCGCACCCCGGGATTGGCCGGGTTTCAGTTGTTGCAACTCAACGATTATCCCGGTCAGGGCACCTCGACAGTTGGGTTGCTGAATTCGCTATGGGAATCCAAGGGACTAACCACGCCACGGGAATTTCGCTCCTTCTGCGGCCCCGTCGTGCCGCTGGCGAGGCTCTCCAAACGTACATGGACGACTGCGGAAACCCTTACTGCCACTGTGAACCTGGCAAATTACGGCGCCACGGAGATGAACGCTCCGGCCAAGTGGTCCGTCATTGACGATGCGGGCCGCATCCAAGCTATGGGGGAATTGCCAGCCAAGCTTGCTCCTGCGGGCGGCTTATCTACAATTGGGGATCTCTCCATTCCGCTGGATAAAATTCCAGCGCCGAGAAAGGTCACCCTGCGCATTGGGGTCGGTGACCTGGAACCGAACAGTTGGGATGTGTGGGTTTACCCTGCCAAGCTACCCGAAGATCCTCCGGTCGGTGTCACCTTGGCCACCGTGTGGAACGAACAAACCAAGATGTTGCTTCGGAGGGGGCATAAAGTATTGCTGGCTGTGGATCCCGCATCGCTGCCTCCCCTCGTCAACCCGAATCCCACCGTTCATGATGTCGGCAAGAGTTCCAGTTCGCGCGAGGGAGTGTTGAGCGCGCCCATTCCGGGCAACTTCACCCCGGTCTTCTGGAGTCCGGTGATGAAACACCAGCAACTTGCCCAGACGATGGGGCTGCTTTGCGATCCGGCGAACCCCGCCTTAGCACAATTCCCGACCGATTTCCATAGTGACTGGCAATGGTGGGATCCGGTCATGTCCAGCGCAGTCATGCGCGTGAATCCGTTGCCAAAAGCCTTGCGACCCATTGTGCAGGTGATTGACAATTTCCGCGACAACCAGCGGCTGGCCATGGTTTTTGAAGTGAAGGTAGGAGAAGGGCGGCTACTGGTTTGTTCCGCCGATATCGCTAAAAATCTGGAATCTCGTCCTGTGGCCAGACAACTCCGCTACAGCTTGCTTCAATACATGTCCAGCGGGATATTCAATCCCGACGTTCCTGCCTCGGAAGATGATTTGGACAAGGTGTTATTGGCCAATCCGAACTCTGGATCGAAATGAAACTTTCGATTAGAAATAGAGTTTATGCATCCATTATTTAAACTCGGATTTACTTCCATCGCCGCCTCCGTGCTCTACCTCGGCTCCGTTCGCACAAGTGCTCAAGAGCCCTCGACGGCCAAAGCCACCGTTCCACTGGAGCGGTTGTGCAGCAGCGGGCATTTTCTAGGAGTTTCATACAATCCGGAATGGTGGCCCGAGGCGCAATGGCCCGATGATTTCCATCGTATGCGGGAGATGGGTTTTGCCGTGGTGCGAATGGGAGACTTTAGCTGGGCGGCATTCGAGCCTCGGGAAGGGGAATACCGATTCGAGCCCCTTGAGAAAGCCGTCGGATTGGCGCAAAAAGAAGGGCTTTCCGTATTGCTTGCGACCCCAACCGCGGGAATTCCGCCCTGGTTGTACAAGAAGAACCCGGACGTTTTGGGCGCCAATGAAAATGGCGCCTTGACTTACGGCGGGCGGAAAGGCGCTTCTCTGCACAGCGATACCTACAAGCGCGCATCCGAGAAGCTGATCGATGAAATGGCGAGGCGCTTTGCCAGCAATCCCACCGTCTTGGGATGGCAGATCAGCAATGAGCCTGGCTATCCTTTTACAAATTACGACAAGAACGCTCTGAGGGCGTTCCGAGTCTGGCTCAAGAACCGATACGGCACTATCGACAAGCTCAATGAGGCATGGTGGGGAATATTTTGGAGCAACCAGTACAACGACTGGGATGAAATCCATTTCCCGACGAATTCAGCCGAAGGCGGCTGGCGCTCCGCTTCGCGTCTGGATTATCGGCGGTTCTTTTCCGATTCGTTCATCGATTGGATTCGTTTCGAGGAGAGTATCTTGAAACGCCACGTGAAAGAGCAGTTCATTTTCACCAACTGGCCGGACACCCGATGGTCGGTGGATCTGTACAAAACCGAGCCGCTCTTTAATGTTTCGGCATGGGACAATTACAGCGCCATCCCGGGGACGACCGATTGGCATGCACAGTTCTACGCTTCGTCCAACCACGATTTGGCACGATGCTCCCGGACCGACAAGCGGTTCTTTGTCGCCGAGCAGGGGTCTCAAGCCCATGCAAACTCCGACCCGAAGGCAATCCGGTTGCAAACCTATATCGGACTCGCCCACGGTTCCCAGGGAACGATGTTTTACGAATGGAGACCTCCGCTCGGAGGTAACGAGCAGGCCTACAAATCCGTTTTGAACGTCGATGGATCTTACGGCCCCGCGGAAATGCAGTATCGCCGAATGTCCAAAGAGTTTGCGCAAATCGGACCTGAGCTTGCGGGTGCGACGACGAAATCGGATATCGCGATGATCTATTCCTACGACAACCAGTGGGAACAGGGATTTTGGAACGGGAAAACGGCGTTTGAGATCGCCACCTCCCTCACCAACGAGGGATACGACATCAATTTTCAACGCCTCTATAATGGCGTGAAAGCACTCGGGCGAAATGTGGACATCATTGGAGCGTCCGCTCCCAAGGCTGGTTATCGCATGCTGGTTGCCCCAAGTTTGCAGATGATCTCCGACGCGGAGGCCAAGGATTTCGAAAATTACGTGACGAAGGGTGGAATTTTGGTGCTGGATCCGGCGTCGGGCACTCGCGATCTGGCTTCACGCAACCGCCCGCTGCTGCCGCCAGGAGTTTTTGCGGCTATTGCAGGCATTAAAATCACCACGACGCTGCCGATGATTCGAACCACCGAACGATATGGGATGGTCCTGCCGACCGGCAGGGAAGCCACAACGATCAAAACGCTGGAAGGCGTGGAACTGAACGGGGCGCAATCGATCGCTGTTTTCAAAGGAAACGGCATGGAAGGGAAGCCGGCCATCACCATCAACCGCCACGGCAACGGATACGTGGTGTACCTCGGGTCAATCACCACCGATCGGATATTCTACGATGAGTTGTTCAAAACGCTCGGGAAACGGTTCAAGATTGACCCTTTGATTTCGGTGCCGGATGGGGTGGAAGTGGTTTCACGCACCAAAAACGATACCAATTACTATTTTGTGATGAATCTTGAGGCAAAGACAAAGACGATTCACCTGCCCAAGCCCATGCACGAACTCATTTCGAATCGTCCAACGGGCAAATCCCTCGAGTTGTCCGCTTTCGAAGTCGCGGTGTTACAACAATAGAAATTATGAAAACTCAAGCACTCCAATCGAAATGATCGCGCCGAAGATATTTTCACTCACGCTCCTTTTGTGGACGCCGGTACTGGCGCTGCACGGCGAAGTCTATACTCACCTGACCGCTGAAGATGGCGCTGTCGAATACGACCATATCAAAGACCAGGGGAACGGCTGGTACAGTGAGGCTGGCGGAAAATACCGCTTTAAGCTGGGCTTTAAGCAAGGGGAACGGAATTCAGTCACGCCCAAACTGGTCGCGACAGCAACGCCAACTCAGGCAGAGCATTTCAAAGGCCGTTCGGCGATGGAATTTAAAATCATCGCCAATGAGGAGTTCAAGATGTCGCCAGATCACGCGGCGGTCGTCGTGAACGGGAAGAAGCTCCCCACCACAGCCGCTTACAAGGTTTCGATCGCTAGTGTGAAGCCGGACGATCCTTTTTGTCCCTCCATTCTGAAACCCAAGGATTGGTATCACAGCTTTGCGATGAAGATCGATCCAAAGGATTACCGGTTGCCGGAGGGAGACACGGGAGGGTTGCTCTTTGAGCAGTGGTGGCAGGGTTCTCCATTTCATCCACCGGTGTCTCTGATGATTTTCAATGAGGCCGTTGCGCGCGCAAAAGGATGGGCGGATGCAAATCCGAGCGGCACGTTTGCGCTTGTGTTAAGGGATGACCATAGTGCCCTCGGAAAAGACAAGGGAAATGCGCAGTGCTTCGATCTCGGGCCGGTGAAGACTGGCGAATGGATGCAATGGATCGTTCGCGTTCGTCCCGATCCATCGGGGAAGGATGGCGCGGTCAGCGTTTCTTTGAACGGTGTCATGAAGCTCCAGCGCGAGCATATTCGGGTCGGCTACGATCTTGCTCATTATCCGGTGAAACCAACCCCGGCCAAGGTGATTGCCTATGTCGATTGCTGCATTTACCGCGTCAACGGAGCAAGCTCTCAGTGCTTCTACTTCGACGAGATTAAATTCTCGGACTCGCTAATGGATGCGCAGCTTCGCTAGCAGAACCGCCGAGGAATACCGATGTTGCTTCCGAACCAGAATAGCGACTTATCTCCCCGCATGAGAATCCGACAGGCTGCGAGCAATCTCGCCCCGGAAGGAAGGGTTGCAGGCGGATGCGAAATGACGGCGTGCAGCATCGTCTTGATTGAACAAATTTGAACAATATAAAATGAATACAGAAGCTATGTTTAACGCCGAAAAACGGATCGACGATCTCATCGCCCAAATGACGCCCGAGGAAAAGACGGCGCAACTTCGCGGCATCTGGCTGCGGGACCTGTTGGACGGGAGCGGTCGCATCTCGCTTGAGGCTTGCAGGAAGCACATTCCCCACGGGCTCGGCCATGTCTGCCAGTACAGCTCCGCCACCAGCCTCAAGCCGGACGAGTTGGTGCAGGCGGTGCGCGATTTGCAGCGGTTCCTGCGCGAGGAGACCCGCCTGGGCATCCCGGCGATCTGCCAGGAGGAAGCCATCTCGGGATTGGCGGCACGCGGCGCCACCACGCTTCCACAGCAGATCAACATGTCCTGCACGTGGAATCTGGAGAGGTTGCTGGATAATACCAAGTCCACCGCACGCACGATGCGCATGGCGGGCGCCTCCCACGCCCTATCGCCCATGCTCGATGTGCTCGACAATGCCCAATGGGGACGCGCCGAGGAGGGCTTCGGCGAAGACCCCTATCTCGTGAGCTTGATGGGGCTCACCTTCATTCAAGGCTTGCAGGGGGCGGACTTGCGGGAGGGCATCGCCGCCTGCGCGAAGCATTTCGCCGGTTACGGCAACATGAACGAGGATATGGGTGTCTTCTGGGACGATGTGCTCATGCCGCACGAGGTTGCGGTCCGCCTTGGACACGTTGCCACTATCATGTCGGGCTACCATGCGTTCCAAGGCGTGCCGACTTCCGCCTCGCAATTTCTGATGGATGAGGTCCTGCGCAAAAAGTGGGGCTTTGAAGGTGTCGTGATTTCCGACTACGGAGCGGTGCGGCAAGTGAAAACCGTCTTCAACTACGCACCGGATGCCGCCACGACCGCCCTCCGCTGCCTCGAAGCGGGGCTGGACATCGAACTACCCACGCCCGAGATGTTCAGCGAGATTCCCAAGGCCCTGGCCGAAGGCCTCATCCCGACCGATCTCGTGGATCGCGCCGTAAAGCGGGCGCTCACCCTGAAGGCACGCACGGGCGTGCTTGACCTCATCGACATTCCCGGGAGCGGGGAGCCGCTCGACTTCAATCCGCCGGAGAACCAGCGCCGCGCCTACCAGGCTGCCTGCGAGTCGCTGGTGCTGCTCCAGAACGACGGGGTGCTGCCCCTCGGGCCGGGCATCCGCTCGGTCGCTGTCGTCGGCCCCAACGCCGATTCCGCTTACGCGCTGCTGGGCGATTACACCTACCAGACCCTGAACGAATTCTTCCGGCGCATTCCGGTGGATCCCAGCTTCCCCCAACTCGTTACGTTGCTGGCGGGACTGCGTGACCGCCTCGGGCCGGAGGTTGCGATCCACTATGAACGCGGCTGCGATTGGAGCTGCGCGACGCATCAGGAGGATGAAGCCAGGGAAGGCGCGGGCGACCAGCGCACATGGAAAACCGCCACCGCTCCAATGGAGGCGCCGCGCCCCACCGACCCCGAGCGCGCGGTGCGGCTCGCCGCCGAAAGCGATGTTGTCATCGCCGCAATGGGCGAAAACCGCTACCTCTGCGGAGAAGGGCGCAACCGCGAGGACGTGCGCCTGCCGGGTGATCAGGAGGCGTTTGTGCAAAAGCTGATAGCGACGGGCAAACCGGTTATTCTTATCGTCTTTGGCGGCCGTCCGATGGTTCTCACCGACGTCGCCGCCGGCTGCCGCGCCATCGTTTATGCCTGGTATCCCGGCCAGGAGGGCGGACATGCCGTGGCTGACCTGCTGTTGGGGCGCTTTAACCCATCGGGCAAGCTGACCATGACCCTTCCGCGCAGCAACGAGCAGGTGCCCGTTTCGCACCGGCTGGGCTACCGCGCGGACAACCCGCCGCTCTTTCCGTTCGGACACGGTCTGTCCTATACCTCTTACGAATACGCCAGGCTGGCGGCTCCGGCGACGCTCAAGACCAGCGACACGAGCTTCCTCGTTCAGTTTGAACTCACCAACACCGGCAACCGCGAAGGCGTCGAGATCGCGCAACTCTACTTCGTGCCCCTCAAGCGCGAAGCCAACCGTCCGGCGATGGAACTCAAGGGCTTTGTTCGCGTGGTGCTCAAGCCAGGCGAGACCCGGGTGGTCACTATCGACGTCTTCCTGCATCAACTCGCGCGACACGACGCCGCGGGGCAGTTGGCCTTGCGTCCGGGCGCTTACTCCGTGCTCATCGGCGCCTCCTCCACCGACATCCGGTTGCGGACGGAACTCACGTTAACCGGCGACGCGGTTGCGCTGGCACGCCGGGAACACTTCTTCAGCCAGACTACCGTGGAATAGCATTGCAATAACCAAAGATGATCACCCCAACGCGCTTCTCACTGCTGGCTTTCCTCGCCCTTTGTTTAACAGCGCCGCACTCGCGGGCTGCAACCAGGCAGGAATATAGCGCAGCTACCATCAATGGCTTGCGCACCGAATTGTCGTTCGGCCGGGCCAAGACTATGGTGAGGAAAGTTCTGGACGGATCAAAGGACGGCCAGGTCGTCATCGTCGGGCGCGGGGAGATCATGCTGATCTCGCAACTGCTCCTCGCCGGACGGCAGTCCAACGATGCCGACCTGCTCGGTCTGGCGCGGAATGTGGTTCTCGCCTGCAACAAAGCGGCTCTGGACGGATACGATTCGCCGGAACTCAACAGCCTGGAGCAGATTGGATTCTCGCTGCGCGAACTGGGGCTGGCAGTGCCGCAACTCAAGGAGTTGAAGCTTCTTACGGGAACGGAGGCCTCGCGCGCCGACGAGACCTTGAAGAAGGCCGCCGATTTTCTGCCCAAGTTCCGCCCTGACCCGGGCGACGGGAATATCATGCAACGCTACGCGCTCGGCATTGCCACCGTCTGCACCCTGTTCCCAGAAGACCCGCGAGTGCCGCAATGGAAGGCGTGGGCGGAAAAGCCGTTTTTGCACCTGCTCCATTTTCCCGATCAAAAGGGATTTCCGGGCGAGGTCCGTCGCGTGCTGGCACGGGAAGGAAATCGGTGGAAGTTCGTCGCAGATCAGGCGCCCTTCAATGCAACACATGGCGTCGATATTTCCGAGGATTCAAGCGCCTACCAAGCCTCGACCATTGTCTCGTGGATGGGCATCGCGCGGCTGCTCGGACGCGAAGCGGAGATCAAGACCCCGGAAGTCGAGACGTTCATCGACCGCTTCTATCAGCAACTGATGCCCATCGGCATCCTTCCGGCGTACGGCGATGCCGACTGGAACGGCGCGCCTCCCCTGTGGATCGCCATCTTTGAGTGGGCGGGGAGCACATTCCACCAGCCGAAGTATCGGGCCGCGGCGGACGCCATCTTCCGCTACCAAACGGAGCGCGGCTTGCCGGTCGGCGACTTGAGCGAGGCTGTTGTCTATGCGGATGAGACGCTCAAGCCCGCGCCTGCGCCACGCAGTTCGGTCCTCCTCCAGCGTCTGAGCGGGCGCGGTGAACGCGTTCCGGACAAGGTGATTCTGCGCGGCAGCGAAGCCAACGGCTCCACCGCCCAGCCCTACGCGATGATGCAGGGCACGGAATCCTATGGACATTCGCATCCTTATGCCGGTTCCATCAGCGCCTATTGCGCGGGCGGTTCCGTGTTGCTGAATAGCCTCGGGTACGACGCCACCGCCACGCCGCTGCATCAGAGCTTCATGGTGCGTCCGCCAGACGAGCCGTTCCTCCAATTTTTTGGAGATCCCAATGGCACGCGGATCGGAAAAATCATGCCCGACGGCCAGCGCCTCACCTCCAAGATTGTCTCCGATACCCGGGAAGTGCGGGGCGCGAAGGTGCGCGACCGGCAAGGCATCGCCTATGGCAAGGTTGTCTGCGACTATCTCACCAGCGGCCAGCATAATAAGGATTTCAATGGACACGCCTTCGTTCACACGCGCGAGCTGGCGCTCGACAAGGCGACCGGCTTGCTCTGCGTGCTCGACACCATCGAGAGCAAACAGGATGTCCAGGCCGCATTCGGCCCCATCTGGCATATCCAGCATGTGCTCGCGAAGAACGACCAAGGCTTCCTCTGCCAGAACGAATTCCAGAGCAAAGTCGATGGCAGAACAGACGGCAGCAAACCCCGCCCTTTCTGGATCGCCATGACCGGCCCCACTGACACCAAGCTCAACGATCTGTTTTGGAAATTCACCGCGCGCAATGGCCATTCCGAACCCCCTCAGGAGAACCACCTGACCGCCGAGTGGCTGGGACAAGTCAAAGCCGGCCAGAAGCTCTCGTTTCTGACCGTGTTTGTTCCCCTCCCCGAGGGGACGACTGCGCCTCCGCACGACCTGAAGCTTAACATCGAAGCAGGCCATGCCTCGGTGAATTTCGGAAACTTCCACTATGGATTTCCGGACGGAAAATGAAGCCCGTTGGAATGCGAAATCCCTGGAGCCGGTTTTGCGAGGTGTCTTCTTGCGACCTCCTTTCGAGCCACCACAAAGCAAGAACCAGCCACAAAAACTCTATCAAATCAAACAAATATGAAACACAGCAAACATCTCCCCGCCGCATTCGTGCTGGCAGCGTTCGTCAGCCTGGCATCCGCTGCGTCCCTCACGGATATCCGGCAGCAGTCAGCGGTCCTGGCATCTTCCGGTCGCGCCGAGGGAGTGGCCGTTCATGCGGAATTCGAGGTGCGGGAATTCCTGCGCTCCGGCAACCGCGAACTGGCCAACCAAGCCGCGGCGCGACTGGAGGGCATCGCCGATGCCTACGCCGCAACCAAAGATCCAAAAGCTCAAGACAAGATTGTCAGAGGCATGGGCGGTTGGTTCTTTGAACGCTACCCCTTCTATTTCGCATGCTGGCGGCTGGAAGAAAAGGGCCTGCTGAACGCGGAACTCAAAAAGAAACTGGCGCCCTTTCGCGAACAGCCCAAGAGCGCGGCCGACCAGATCGCCGGCTACGAACGCGGGGTCAACAACCGAGCGTTCAACTTTTGCGGCGACGCACTGGTCGCGGCGAAAAATCACCCGGACCACCCGCTGGCCGCCGACTTCCGGAAGTATGCCGAGGTTTGCTGGCAAGACTGGATGGATCTGGGAACCACGCCGGAAGTGATGCCAAGTTACAACCGGATTTTTCTCGCGGCCATCCTCGACCTAGCCGAAATGATGGGCAAGGAGGACGAACTGCGCGCCAGGATGGCCGGCGAGTTCAAGCGCTATTTCCGGCAGATGAGCGGCAATGGCGTGCGCGGCGGCGACGCGGAGGCGATGACATCGCTCATTGGCGCAAAGAAACCCGCCGCCGGTGTGCCCGGTTGGTACGCGCTGGACGACATTTACAGCAACCCGTGGGATGCCAACTGCACAATGAACTATGCGGATATCGCCATCAAGGCCGCACGCGTGTTCCGCTATCCTGAATATATCTGGTACGCCCGCACCCTGCTCGCGAATGGCGACATTCCCGACGAGCGGCTGAGTCCGGAAGCAAAAGCGGCCATCGCCGAACGGTTGGGCGAGTTCGAACGTGACGGGATGAAAATGCAAACGCCGGATGACAAAGCATTCGTTTCCACGCTGTCGTTTCACGACGGCGCCATCGCCGACCGGCTAATTCTGATGCCACAACGCGCCGGCACCGGACCGTTCGCCGCCTTTTACGTATACGACCGCCTCGAAGGCTTCATGCACGGTCCTGCCAGCCAGACCGGCAAACTCTACGACTTTTCCGTGGACGGCTCGCTGCTGTTGCGCCAGGGCGGCAAATACAGCCACGCGCCGTATTGGGAGAACACCATCCTGATGACCGAGCCTGGCCGGAGTTTCCCCTTGCCCAAGCCTGGCGGCATCGTTTCCGGCAAGTGGGCCACGGCCACCGTGTCTCTGCTGGCGGGCCGCTCGCGCTGGCAATGCGATAACGAGTATGTTCGCAGCGGCGAGGAGCGAATGCCGTTCACCAAGCAAACCAATTCATTGCCCACGCACCGTCTTTACGGAAATTACAATGTGTTTAGTCATGCCGGCGATTCTCTGCTGACCGAGCTGCCTCTGCATTTTGTTTTGGTTCCGGCGAAGGGGGCCGCGTTCGCCTTCGAGCCGGTCGGAATTTACACCGGCGCCAGCAATCCCGGCACCGAAACGCCGATGACGGTGACGTTCGAAAATCTCCGCCTGATCGGCCCCAAAGGGGAAAAAGCGGTGGACGATCTGGAGACCGTTTCCGACGACATCCAGGTTGCGTTCACACCGCCCTCGCTGGATCGCGCCCGCAACAAAAAGTTCGACCATCAAGTCCTCACCGGTCTGGAGCGGCAGGCTGCGATTCAAGTGGTGGAAGGCTCGCAACCCGGACGCCGCGCATGGAAGCTGACGCTCAAGCCGGGCACGCTTTCGATCACGCTCAAGCTCCGCGACAAGTTCGACGTCACCAAGGACTACACGCGGCTGGCGCTCGATTACAAATACGACGGCGATACGTCGCAGTGGATGCGATTGCCGATCGGCTTGGGCAACGGTGTCACCTGGTACGACGGCGGCGGTTTTGGAGAATCGCAGGGCGCAATTCTGCATTCCGCCCGCACGGAACAGCACGGCGGTGACAGCCTCGGGATTATGGATTACGGCAACGTCTGGACTGCCGGCACGAAATGGACGAGGCGCGCGCTGTTGACCCAGGAAGGCATTATGCTCGTGTGCGATGAGATTACCGGCGACAAGATGGCGAACGGCTGGACGGCGGGAGCGCTCTGGCATCTGGGGCCGGACTGGAAGAAAAATCAAACCGAAGAGCAGCCGATCGCAGGCAATGGCTGGTTCGACGCGCCGCCCTTCAATCGCGCGGTCTGGCAGAAAGACCCAAAGCGTCTGCTGGTTTGGTTCCAGCCCGGCGAGGGCATGAGCGCCGGCATGGAAAAGCGCGACACCGGGTGGAACGGCTCCTGGGCCGTCTGGCAGAAAGGCACGCTGAACTCCGGCCAGACCCGGCGGTTCGTCACCGTGCTGGTGCCGCACGCGGCCTCGGAAGCGGCTTCCGGGATCGCCGCCAAGGTGAAGGTCGCCGAAGACGCGCAGGGGCGGATTTCCCTAACGGTTGGCAGCCTTGAAGTTTCGCTCGCTCCGGACAATGTCTGGAAGGTGACTCGCCTATGAGCTTTTTCATAAACTGTTCCCATCTCCATGAGCCCAAACGATCTGTCGGCCACCCTCTCCCCATTCTCCCCTCTTGTGCCGAACGAACAGGAGGGGCGTTTTGGCGAAGCGATGGAATACCCGAAAGATCCCGGAAAAATCACGGGCAAAAGCGATCCCTACCCCTTCAACCCGCTCAAATACCTAAGCATTCCTGCGAAGCCGGGCGAAAGCTTCATCGCAGTTCTCCCTCCGCGCAAGCCAGATGGCGTCCCGCTCACGGCGACGCTTGTTTCCGCCAGCAAGGAGGGGGTCACCCTGAAAATCACCAACAGCGGCATGCTGGACATGGTGAAACTCGGCATTCGTGACGGCTGCTTTCGGCGCGCAACATCACCGGAAATCACCCTTCCGATGGAGATCAAAAAGTCGGCCAATCCATAAGCCATACGACTGGCTTCAGCCCCGCAATACTTTAAAGTGCAACCCAGAAACCACCATGAACAAAACAACAGACATGAAAACACAGAGTCATCTCCCCAGTGAGCCGCGCAGCAACGCCATCCCGATATCTTATTCCATCAGAAGTCGAAACCCCTTGATCGGCGGAATCCTTGCGACCCTCGCGATTGCCACCCTGCATCCGCTAAAGGCGGAGGTCACTCTCTCCGGCGCACTGGGGAGCAACACGGTGACGGTGGTGGCGTGGCAGTGGGGCCGCGCCTCCGAGTCCGCCGTCCAGACGGCGCAAAACGTGGAGCGCACCTTCCAGATCACCAAATGAACATGCTGTCTGGTGGGCAGCATTCCAACCGCCAGAAAGCCGATGTTGGCAAACATATGAAAATCAAACCTGTTGCACTCTCCCTCCTCATTGCCTCCATGCTTTCCGCGCACGCGGAAAATCCTGTGCCAGCCCAAAACGGGCAGGCGCGGGCGGGCGATTACCCCAACGCCTACAACGAAGTCTGGGCCTCGCCCAGCAAGGATGCCGCCGGGTCAATGCCCTTGGGCAACGGACAGGTGGGGATCAACCTCTGGGCGCAGGAGAATGGAGAACTGCGGTTCTACATCAGTCGCACTGATTCGTTCAGCGAGATCAGCCGCTTGCTAAAGGTCGGCGGGGTCCGCATTGCGTTCACGCCCAATCCCTTCGCGGCGGGGAAGGATTTCCGCCAGGAACTCGTCCTGCGCGACGGCGTTTGTCATATTACGGCAGGTTCTCCCGGTCAACAGATGCAGTTGCGGATTTTCGTTGATTCCGACCGGCCCGTGGTTCATGTGATCGGCGAAGCTCCGGCTGGCATTGAAGTCAACGCATCCATTGATTCCTGGCGCACCCAGCCGCATAAAGTCGTGGGCGACGAGACATGGACCATGCGGAGTGGTCCGTTTGATCTGACCGAATCGGCTGATGTGTTTCTGACGGATCGACCCGGCGGCATCGGGTGGTATCATCGCAACGAAACCTCGCTCGCATTTGAATCGACACTCAAAGTGCAATCTCTGGAGCCGTTTGCCGACAAGGTGCGCGATCCGCTGTTGCACCGCACTTTCGGTGGGTGGATGACAGGAACGAACCTCGCTCCCGGCGAAGCGGGTCAGGCATTGAAATCCGCCGGGGCGGTGCGTCGGTTTGCCCTGCGCATCGCAGCCCCGTGCCTCCAGGCAGGGAAGGCTGGGGATTGGATTGCCGGTGCGCAAAAGGCCGCGAACGAATCCGCCGACTCCAACGAGGCTCTCCGTCATACCACGGCATGGTGGCACTCGTATTGGAACCGCTCCTATGTCATTACCGAGGCCACCGGCGGGGCAGCGATCCCCAAAAACACCTTTCCGCTCCGTGTGGGCCACGATTCAGGGGACGGCAACCGCTTCCGGGGCGAGATCGGCCGCCGCAGCGTGTTCCAACGTGCACTGAGAGAGGATGAAATTTCCAAACTTGCGGGCACCGCCTCTCACGATGCCTCCCCCCTGCCAGAGGCTCCCGAGGTGACAGCGGATGGCGCCCCCGCTGACTTTCCCGCCGATGCCGCGGATGTCACCCGCCCCTTCACCTTGGAAGCCTGGATCAAGCCCGACGTCGCCGGCCCTGGAGGGCGCATCTTTGACAAACTCACCGCCGGCGCCGGTGACGGATTCCTCCTTGACATACAGAGCAAGGCGTCGCTGCGCTGGATTGCCGGCGACAAAACCATGAAGGCCCCGCCGAACCTGCTCAAAGTGGGCCAGTGGCAGCATGTGGCGGTGGCGGTCGATCCAACCGGCGTTACGCGGATATATCTTGACGGAAAGCAACTCTGTGCGGCGGTCTCCAGCCGCAGTTTACCCATCGCGCACGCCTATGCCCTCCAACGCTACGTCCAAGCCTGCGGCGGGCGCGGGCCGTTGCCCATCAAGTTCAACGGCGGTATTTTCACCGTCGAACCGACCGCGATGGGGCAATCCTACAACCCCGACTTCCGTCAATGGGGCGACCCATTTTGGTGGCAGAACACCCGCCATATGTATCATCCGATGGCTGCCAGCGGCGATCTGGACATGACCGATCCGCTCTTCGATATGTTCGAGCAGGTCCGACCTCTGGCTGAGGCGCGCACCGCTCTCTACCACGGAGCCAAGGGCGCCTATTTCCCGGAAACCATGACCTTCTGGGGCACCTACGCCAACCGCGACTACGGCTGGAACCGGAAAAATCTCGCCCCCAGCGAAGTCTGCTGCGGATATTGGCGTTACGCTTGGAATCAAGGCCCCGAACTGGTCGGCCTGATGCTTGACCGCTGGGACTACCAGCAGGATCCGCAGTTCTTGAAAACGCGCGTCCTTCCGATGGCGCAGTCGGTGTTGATGTATTTCGACACACGTTTCCAAAAAGACGCCAACGGAAAAATCGTGATCGACCCGGCGCAATCCGTCGAAACCTATTGGACCGGGGTGACCAACGACACGCCAACCGTTGCAAGTCTTATCGACATCACTCAGCGGTTGACCGCGCTGCCGCAGCGCCTCATCACGCCCGAGCAGCGGGCCTTTTTCGCCCACATGAAATCGGCGACGCCGGATCTGCCGCTGGAAAATGTTGAGGTCGACGGCCAGACGCGCCGAATGCTCTCGCCCGCGCAGAAATACAACCCCAAGCGCTCCAATTGCGAAAACCCCGAGCTTTATGCCGTCTGGCCCGCGCGCGTCGCGACCTTGAACACGCCGCTGTTGGAGGAGGGAAAACTGGCCTACGCGAAGAGGCACTCCAATCTTCCGAATGGCTGGGGCTATGACGGAAATGTAGCCGCGCTGCTCGGGTTGGCCGATGAAGCAGCCCGCATCCTCGCCATCAAGTGCGCCAATTCCCACCCGGCCTACCGCTGGCCCGCCACTTGGGGGCCGAATTTCGACTGGCTCCCCGACCAGAATCACGGCGGTAATTTATTGGAAACCACCAATCTTATGTTGTTGCAACCTGCGGGCGACAAAATCCGCCTCCTGCCGGCTTGGCCGAAGGATTGGGATGTCTCCTTCAAATTGCACGCGCCGCGCAACACCACCGTCACCTGCGTGTATCGCGGAGGAAAAATCGAATCGCTCGATGTCACGCCCCAATCGCGCGCCGCCGACATCATCTTGCCGGATTTTTTGGCAAAGGAGAAACACGTTGTTGAACGCGACGTCCCTATTCCTGCCACAAACGTGGTGGTGGAAAATTGCACAGTGAACGGATCGGTGAGCCTGGCGCGGTTGAAGCTGCGGGGCGACACGCCCCAGGAATATGAAAATGTGCATTACCGCAACATTACCCTCAATGGCAGTGGAGGGATGATTGTGGCGATCCAACCGTGGAGCCAATATTACGACATGCAGGGTCAGACTCCACCTCAGAGCAAGCCCTGAAACAACTTCCATAAAAGGAAACGACTGGCCCCGAATTCCTCATTCAAAAAACAAGCAGAACACAATGAACACTTCATATCGGTTAATACTCAATATTTATTTCGCGGCCTTGGTGGCGGAAGGCGGGAAAAAGGGGTCAGGCTAGAATGGCACTAAGTTAAGGGCGTCTTGGGACAAATGTCGGCGTTATTTGCAGTAAGCGCCCGTGCTAGGGACTCCGGGGAGCGCAGGCGCCTCGCCTGTGGCCCTTGGCGCCCCCGCCAAGGGCATCGTTGAGAGGACGAGCGCGCGCTGGCACCCAGGACGGCGTCGGCGGGGGCGCCGACGCCCGCACGCGAGGGCGCGTGCGCTCCCCGGAACCCGCATCCGTCGCCGCTCCGCTTGTTCGTGGCTCCAATACCCAGCGAAAGTTTTCCTTAAGTTAGTGCCATTCGGGTCAGGCTACATTTCTTGACTAAATGGAACGGAGCCTGGAAATAAACGACATCATTGTCATGCCGCCACCAAGCGGAATTACGACTTCGAGAGTTTTGCCGGACGCGTTTCATGGACGGCGTTTAGCGGCTTCCGAATACGAATGCAAGGCCAACCGTTTTGCTGTCACGATATGTTGCCCGC